>Ga0209500_10002264_pt1 | contig 13859 bp, 19 predicted proteins | sample S_140212_EF_Meta_FD_187323 | JGI IMG/M metagenome (GOLD analysis project Ga0209500, IMG submission 187323) | Freshwater microbial communities from Lake Simoncouche, Canada to study carbon cycling - S_140212_EF_MetaG (SPAdes) (version 2) | ecosystem: Environmental > Aquatic > Freshwater > Lake ... | reverse complement strand
AAGTGAGATGTTTAAAGAACCAATTCAACTAAGTGGTAAGGGTATAGATTGGTATGAAGATTTAGGAAAGTTAAGTTGGGAACAAGTAAAGAAAATTTATTAATCTATTTTACCATTCACATTTAAAAAGGGATAATTTGACTGAATATCCATTTTTAACTTTTTAAGTTTTAATTTATTTTTATTATAAGCACTTGTCTTACAAGTAAGTGATAATATTGTTTTAACATCATCTGATACTTTATTTGAATTACCTTTAATTGATTTAAGTTCTTTAGCCTCTTCTAATGTTGTAGAGGAATTAATTTTTCCACTATTAATATACTTTTTTAATACATCATCTTTTAAAAACGCCAGTTGATTTAACGCAGAATAAGAGTTTGGTAATTGTTTTTGATATTCTTCTTTATGAAACAAACTCCTTGAACCAATCTTTTTAAAGTCAGTATAAGTTGTTCCTTTCATTACACCTTGTCTTTCTAATTCGTTTTTAAGTTCATCATCTTTAAATTGATTGTCGTATTCGAATATTCTTTTTGAAAGTATGAAGATGTTCTTTTTAAGATTAAAACAAAGTCCGTCGATTTCTTTAACTGCGGTATCTAATCTTTCGGTAACTGTAGTAATTTGGTTTTTACCCATAAATTCCAAATATTATCATCAAATTGATTTTAGATGACCATTTTTTATCAACGGAGAAGTGGTTATTTCAAGTGGTTTTTTGCGTTCCTTAATCTTTATGAGTAAAGATACTGGTAAGTAAAATGACCTTGTCCAGATGTCTTTAAATTGCGTTTTCAATTTCATTATTAATGTTTTGTTCAGATAGATTTGTAAAAACAAATGTAATTGGTTTATTAATTTTTGGATTAACAAAATTACAAACGGGTTCATTTATATCTTGTTCTCTTATTAAATACTTTGTTTCAGTATCTTCATCAGAAAAAGTAATAATGTTATTCTGATTTATTCGTAACCATAAATCTGTATTTGGTAACATTAAAAAACTGTCAGCTTTGATAGTTTTAGAAAATTTTTCTACTTGTTCCTCACTTGTTGGTAGATTGTAATACTGAAATGACCTTTGTCTTAGTAATCTTGTGCGAGGAATAAATTGTCTGTAATCGAATATAGATATTTGTATATTTTTTTCGTTATTAAAAATTCTTAAATAGGTAGAGTTACTTTTTTTAATTACTTGTTGAATATCTTTGATAGTTTGTTTTTCTAAAAAGATACTTGTTATCGCACCCACATTAGTTAAATTTTCATTCTTTTGAACTAAATTTACAATTTCTTTTTTATTATTATTAACTTCTTCTGGTTGTTTATGTCTGTATAGAATTGAAACGACCTGTGATTTCTTTGTTTTAAGATTACCTTTGATTAATAAATCATCAAAGTTATTAATACCGTTAAAATAAAATTTATTATTAAAAAATAAAACCTTACCGTTATTTTTAAATTTATTTAATATTGTTTTATACAGTTCTTGTTTCATATTCGTATTTAAGAATACACGCAATTGCGTATATTAAATTATATGTATTTTTTAAGTTTAACATTTTTTCAAAACAATAAGGATTTTTTTATGTAATTTCAGTGTGTTCTTAGTGTGTGCTTTAGTGTGTTCTACTTTTTTTTAAATTAACTGTGTGGACTCTTGCGAATCCACACAATCAGGTTCTTCTGTGACCCCAGTTAATTTAAATTAATAACAGTAATCAACAATAATTGAAAGAGTGTGTTCTTTAGTGTGTTCTCTGTTTTGGTTTTTTCGCCAAGTTTATGTAACACGAGTGTGTTCTTTTTAAATTATTTACGCAATTGCGTATAATCGTAATTACGATAATGATTTTCTTTTTATATTAAAACAATGAGGACAATTAGTTTGTGTTATATGATAAGTTCTACTTGAGACCCTTGCTATCCATTCGTGATTATTAGAACATTTCCACCACACTTTTTTGCTAGAACTTTTTGTTATATCCTCTGGTTTAAGGTTATTATTTTTTGTTGGATGCCATTCTTTTGCTATTTTTGGAAATAAAAATTTTAAATTATTTTCTTTGCTTACTTTTTTACCCGTACAAAAGGGACAATTTCGACCATTAGTTCTGCTAGAGATGACTGTTTTCCATTCGTGACCTTTTATACACTTCCACCAAACTTTTTTGTCAGAACGTTTTGTTACATCTTCTGGTTTAAGGTTATTATTTTTAGTTAGATGCCATTCTTTTGCTATTTCTGGAAATAATAATTTTAAATTATTTTCTTTACTTGCGTTTCTTCCCGAACAGTATGGACAATTTTGACCATAAGTCCTATTGTTAACAGAAGATTTCCATTCGTGATTATTAGAACATTTCCACCATACTTTTTTGTTAGAACTTTTTGTTACAGCCTCTGGTTTAAGGTTATCATTTTTTGTTGGATGCCATTCTTTTGCTATTTTTGGAAATAAAAATTTTAAATTATTTTCTTTGCTTACTCTTCTCCCTGAACAAAAGGGACAATTTTGACCTTTAGTTCTATCTGAGACCCTTGCTATCCATTCGTGACCTTTAGAACATTTCCACCATACTTTTGTTTGACTTTTGGTAGAAAAAGAATTCGGTGTAAGTGGATAGTTTTTTTTATAATTCCATTCTTTTACAAATTGTAAATTTAACGAAGTTAAGGATTTTTCTGGAATAGGTGATGGAAAATAACTAAGATATTTATTATAAGATTCCTCATTTACAAATGAAGATTTGTTTAGGTACTCTTTAATTAGGATTTTTTGTTCATTATTACAAAAGTTGTAAATTGAATTTAATATATTATCTAAGTCTTTTTTAGTAAGTTCATCTTTTTTAACAATTACATCAAGACTGTCTAATTTTATAAGTGGTTTGTGTCGGACTCTAATTAATTTTATTAAATTTTTTTTTAAAAATCTATTTTTTTTGGCATCACTAATTTTTTTGTTTTTATGATAATAAGAACCATCATATTCAATACCAATATTTATATCTTTTATAAAAATATCTATTTCTGTTTTTTTAAATTTATATCTAGAATCAACTTTTTTAAATAAACTTTCTAATTCGGAAAGAATGCGAAATTCTGGTTTTGAAGATTGAAAAGAACATTTAGGACAATTTCGCCCAGATGTTCTAGTGTAAATAGACGCCATCCATTCGTGACCCCTAATACACTTCCACCAGACTTTCTTGGGAGTTCCTTTAGTTACATCTTCTGGTTTAAGTTTATCATTTTTTGTTGGATGCCATTCTTTTGCTATTTTTGGAAATAAAAATTTTAAATTATTTTCTTTGCTTACTTTTTTACCCGTACAAAAGGGACAATTTCGACCATTAGTTCTATTTGAGATAACTGCTTTCCATTCGTGACCTTTCTTATTACATTTCCACCATACTTTTTTGCCAGAACTTTTTGTTATATCCTCTGGTTTAAGGTTATTATTTTTTGTTGGATGCCATTCTTTTGCTATCTCTGGAAATAAGAATTTAAGATTATTTTCTTTACTTACTTTATGACCAGAACAGTACGGACAATTTTGACCATTAGTTCTATTTACGATAACTGCTTTCCATTCGTGTCCTTTAGAACATAACCACCAAACTTTTTTAGCAGTACCTTTTGTAAAATCTTCAGACCTTAATTTTCCATTTTTTGTTGGATGCCATTCTTTTGCTATTTTTGGAAATAAAAATTTTAAATTATTTTCTTTGCTTACTTTTTTACCCGTACAAAAGGGACAATTTGTTCCATTAGTTCTATTACCAACAGTAGAGTTCCATTCGTGACCTGTTATACACTTCCACCATATTTTTTTTCCAGAACCGTAAGATAAATCTTTCGGTGTTAAGGGTGAGTTTTTTTTAAAATCAAATTCTTTTACAAGATTTGGATAATCTTCAAGAGTCTTTCTCATTGAGTTTTGATTTTTTATTATTTTTCACTGTATAATAATCTTTATATAAATCAAAATGCCTTTCTTTAAGATAGTGTTCGTTACCAGAGTTTAAATAATGTTTCTGTAGCATCGGTGTACTAGTATTAAATCTTTCTGCGATACTATCTAAACTTTCGCCTTTTAATCTAGCTACTTGTGTATTCATAGAACGAATACTGTAAAGAGGTCTAGGTTTACCATTTTTAATATAAAGATTTAATTCTCTACTAAATCTGACAAAGTTTTTTCTTATTCTTTCATAAAGTCTTTCTCTTTTTTTTTCTTTAGGGAAAAAGAGATAATCTTCTGCGGTAGATTCTGGATTTCTTTTAATAAGTTTTGGGTAAATATTAAAAGTAAAGACAGGGTGAATATCAATCCAATGTTCTTTTGTTTTAGTTTTTGGCAAATGTACTCTCATCATATTTTCTTCATAGTTATGATGTTTAAAAAAACTTATTTGAAATTTTTTTACATTTAATGAACTCATACCTGGTCTAAATCCACCAGAACGAACCCAATTTATATAATCTGACATTTCATCAAAAAAAGAATCTTCTGTTTTTTTATACTCATCATTAATTCTTTCTAAATTCATTTTTAATTCTTTAGGTTCATAAGAAGGTCTAAAATCACTGATATTAGATAAAGTGGGAATGATAGGTAATATTTGTATTTTATTATTATCTTTTGCCCATCTAAACATTAGAGAAATTAAAGAAAGATATTTTGTAATAGTAACGTCTTTAATGTCTGTTTCGTCTTTCATTTTAACAACTAATTCTTCAATCAGTTCGTTAACTATTTTTACATCTCTATAATCTACGGTTTCAAAAAGAGGTTTTATCCATTTATCAAATCTTTGTTTCTCTTTTAAACATTGATAACTCGGGTCTTTAAATCTTTTTTTTCTTTCTCTACTTGTAATGAATGGAACAAAAATATCTTTTTCTAAATTATATTCTTGTTGTTTTTTGTCATAATTAGAAAAATCAAAAGATTGATAAATCTCTTTAGCCTTTCGTTCTGCTTGTCTTTGATTAGAGATTTTAAGTGATTTTCTATAAAACCCAGATTTATCATCTTTATAGGATTTGCTTACATAGAAACTAATCCACCAAAACGGACTTCTTTCTCTTTTGTAAATACTTAATGAACCATAATTTTTAATGTTTACTTTTTGTGTCATAATCTTAACTTAACAAAGGTATTGTTGTCCTTTGATTTCACAACATTTAGTTTTGTTGCGTCCTTTCATCTTTTTTCACGACAGGTACACGAATACCCGTAGTGATTTTGCGTTTATATAATGTTTGATGATTGTAAAAGTATTCTTTGTCTTTCTGAACTCAAACTCTATTACTAATATATCACAAAACGCAAAATACCTCAACGCCTCCTAGAAACTGAGGATTAAGAATTTTCAGGATTTAGTTAAAATATTTTTTTTAGTTTTTGTTGTTAGGTCTACGACTTTTAGATTCAAATTTTAGGAGGCGTTGACAAACTTCTTATTTAGCCGTTAGGATGGGGGTGTCCCCAATCATATAACAACCCATTAAGTAACCCACTAGATAAGAATTAATAAATAGTAATACTTAAATAATATCTTGTCAGAAACGATTTAGGTAACTTAACTCTAGTGGTCAGTTTTTATTCTTTGAATTGGCCACTACAAACTTAATTAATTCAATAAGACCTGCTACTACAAAATAAATTACCACAAGATATAATGTATTCATTAACCCTTGAAACCATAGACAGTAAACAAGAAACGCAAACATTACTAATGCTAGAGGTGCTCCTAAAAACAGAAATGGATTTGTTTGACCAGTTCTTTCAGTTATTTTATTTTGAATTAAAGTGAGTGTTGTTGAAACTATTGATAAGATAATTGTAAATATGATTTCTTTAATCATTAAAGAACCATACTAACTTTACCTCTTTCTTCCAATAACTCTAACTGTATTTGTTTCAATATTTTCTCAAATATCTCAATAAAGAGAACCTTTATCTCTTGTTCCAAAATTATCTTTTTACACTCAGTGTTACACTCAGTATTCGTAAGCAAATGTATTAAAGTCATTCTGTAATACTCGTCAGATTTACCAAATGAATGGTTAGTGGATAAAAAATAAAATACGAATAACACTTTAATGATATTCAAATTTACTCCTCATTTTCATTGTTTTAGAAAATCTTTTTTCAAGTTTTCTTTGACTTTCTTCAAACTCAATATCAATACCACCCAACAACCTGTAAAGTTTTGATTGAGATAGATTCTCAGGTAATTGAAAATCACCAATCTTACATAGACAATCAAAACATAGTAAATGACCAAAACTATATGTCTTGTTAAAAGACATATCTTTTTTTGATAATCCTATTGAACATCTACGACAAACGTATTTTAACATTACGCAACAACTCCATTTGATAATAATTTGAAATTGTGGTCTCTCTTTAATAATTTACAAACATAAGAAGGGTGGAGTTTGCGACCGAATTTGTTTCTTATGATTTCAGAAATCTTAGGCAAAGAAAGTTTATTATTTCTTAGGTTGATAATACTTGAAAAGATTTCTTTTTCTTTTTCATTAACAGAATAAGAACCGTCAGAATTTCTTGTGTAACCAAATTCTGCGAAACCACCTAAAAATTTATGTTCTTTTTTTGCGATTTCTTTAGATGCTTTAATTCTGTTACTAATATTATCTCTCTCTACTTCAGCTACCGCACTTAAAATTGTTATAAACACCTTGCTCACCCCTTCAGTATGGCAATTACCAATATCTGTTATTGCGAGTTGTTTATGTTGGTTAGTAAAATCTCTTACTAATTCTAAAGTATCTAAAATTGACCTACTTAATCTGTCCAATCTACTTACAACTAATATTGAACCTTTTTTTAAATCATTAAGAACTTTTGAAAATACAGGTCTCTTTGAGAAGTTTACCGAACCACTACAAATTTCAGAATAGACCTTATCTATTTTAAAACCGTGAAGTAATGCGTAGGCCTTTATTCTTTTTTCTTGTACCTCTAAAGAAGTACCATCTAAAGAGTCGGTATGACTTATTCTTATATAACCAATGTTCATTGTTATTTTCCTTTCTATTTTGATTAAAACTTCAATCCCAAGTGGGACTGAAATGTTTAAGAGAAGGTAAATTAAATCCAGAAGGGGTCAACCATCGCAATTGCGTATAATCGTAAATACGAAACTCTTGTTCCACAACGTTTTCCACATCACTTGCGTAGAGTTTAGAATGTATAAATACAAATATAGACTTTTGAATATTTTAAAAAGAATAGAAAAGAATATCGTATGTTGATGTGTTGTTATCGTGTCAGCTTATGAGAATTGAAACATATCAGTAAGTGTTTTGTGGGACGACTGAACGACCACTCGTTATGTATGAAGAAACATAATAACGTAACGACCAAGTTTTTTGTAATGACCGATAAAGAGTTAAGGTCGGAAAGTAATGAACTCGAAGATAAGGACTAATGTAACCCTTGATGTCCTTAGAACTACCAAATGATTTAATCCGTTTGGATAATAGTTGCGTTGAAAGAGGTAGACGAAAAAGTGAGATACAATACCCCACTAATCCAGAAATGGTTGTCTGATTAAAAGTGTTTGGGACAAGATTGAGGAAATCTCCCCAGATAACATCTTACCTGTTCCAACGGGTAAGGTGTGTTTGAACTAGATTGAAGATGTAAAGGTAAACAAACAAAGACACAAATCACGTTAGTGATTTGTTAACATTAAAAAGGAGTTAAGAAAGAAAATGAAGAATAAAGATTATAACGAATACGATAACCCAAGTTCCCAGATGCGAGTAAATACAAAATTATTAAAACACATAATGATTGTTACCGATTGGTGTATGAAGAATGAAGCACCAGTTTTAATAAAGGCCTCCGCAAGTGAAGTATTAAATAGAACAAATAAATATTGCTCTGGTCATTACAATAAAGTTTTTGATGAAGTTAATGATTTAGAAAATACAAATATAGAAAGATTTATGAAATGAACCAAAAAATTAAGAAGTTAGAAAAAGACATAGAACAATTAGGTAAAAAAAACGATGATATGACTTGTATTGTTCGTATGGGAAAAATCGCAGAATTAATAGATGAATTAAAAAAAATAGTAACAATCAGTAAAGGAAAAATATAAATGGAAAGATACTTCCACGCAGAAATACTAGAACAAAAAAGACAGAAAGAATTACAACAAAAAAATCTTAACGCAAAAAGACGATTACAAGAAATCGCCAATGGTTCTAAAACACAATGGTCAGGTAATCTTGTTTATGATTTAAAAGGAGTAAATGAAGCAGTAAAAGCAATATTAGATCCAAATTTGACACACCAAGAATACGAGGAGTTGTTAACTCACCACGATATAATTCCTAATGAGGTATTGAAAAGTACACACTACAAATTGATAGATGTGATTGACCCTCATTACAAACGTTTATTCAACAAATACATTGAATTGTTACTTCTTAAAAAAGAAGAAGGAATGTTGAGAAGTAAAAGAAAAATTGAAACACCAGTTGTTACGTTTCACGAAGAAATCAAAAGCCTAACTGAAGAATTACAAAGATTACTAAAACCCAGACAGCAATAATTAAGGAAAAATATGTTCACAAATAATACAAAAAAAATTAATAGAAGTTATACAATTGATAAATTACTTGCGGAAAGATTTAAACAAATCGCAGATAAAGATATGAGAAAGATGTCCCAGATAGTTGAGTCATCAATCAGAAGATATGTAGATACAAGGTCATCATAATTTTATACGCAATTTTGGATATACATTTACAAGGACATTGATAAAATAGTTTTTGTAAATGTCTGTTCAATCTTATTCTAATCGTTACATAACTAATTTTAATTCTAATATTAATTCTATTATCACAAACGCATTACTTTTCACTGAAGCTAGGGAAAATCTTAATAATAATGATTGGAAAGAATTTTATAAAAAAACAAAACTTACTTATCGAATTATTCAAGTTCTCACTAAGATAGGTAAAAACAAAGTACTTACTAATAAAAAATACATAGATAAATTACCTTCAAGTGTATTTTCTTTATATGAATTATTAAAAATTAAAGATGAGAGATTAATCAAGTTAATTGATGATAACAAAATTAGTTCTAATACAACACGATTTGAAATTCAAAAATTGAATGGTTTAGAAATAGATTCAATCTTAAAAAGAGAAGGAACAAATAGATTTATTAATATTCGTTTAAACAAAAAGAGTTTTCAACTTAAACATCTCAAAGATTTTAGTAATGACCTTAAAAATCTCGTAAAAAAATATCAAGACAAAGTATTATTAGATATAGAAGATTTTAAAGTTGAAGAACGAATAGAAAAAGAAAAGACTAAATTAATAAGAAGATTAAGACACGAACTAGATATGGAAAAACAGAATTCTGAAAAAAAAGATTATCGTAAAATTTACAATAGATTTAAAGAAAGATTAGAAAATCTAGGTAAAGATTCTTTAGAAGAATCAAAAAAAATATTAGATAATTATTAGATGTCTAAGTTCGAATAAAATCATAATCGTTATATAAAATTTATATAATATCTTAAAATAAGACCTTAAAAATATAGATAAAGAAACTCTAGGTTATTTTTGGGAAGTAATAGATAATTATCAATTGTATGAAAAAAACTTTCCTTTTATTATCACTTTTACTTTTCACAACTGGATGTCCCACAACAGGAAATTTGATTACGTACGGAACTAACGGCACTAGATACGCAACTCACGAATTAAAAGGCAACGAAAGAGGAAATCTTTTATTGCTCTCCGCTAAAAAAGGTTTGGAGGACGATTTGGTTTACAAAAACTATTCTAAAGCAGTATCTCAATATCTAACTAATAACGGTTTAACAGTAGTAACCGATGAAAAAGATTTAAAATATGTAGCGTTTCTTAATTATGGATTTGTTTCAGCAAGAAGCATTACTTTGAATCGTACAGTTAAGGTTGGAAACAAAACTATAGAATTTAATTCTGAAGACTATACTTCAGGAACACCACAGGGAGTTACACTGCGAAATGCCTACGGTATAGTTACAGGAACAGGATATGATAGAGTAATTGAATTATTTATTTATGATATTAGCAAAGATAAACCAACACAAATTGCTCAAATGAAAGTTATTAGCAAAGGTAGATGCGGACAACTTTCTCAATTAATAACTACACTCGTTCCTTTGTTGATGGAAAATTATCCACCTAAAAATGGCGAAGCAGAAAAAATATCTAACTTTGAAATAAAGGTTAATGAATGTTAAAAAAAATATTAATAATTTTAAGTTTGTTTTTAATAACTTCTTGTTCTTCAACAAGTTCAAATCAAGTTGAATTAAAAGATGCTAACAGAGTTCTTAATGTTGATTTAGGAGTTGTGATAGATGTTGAACCTGTAAGCATAAAGGGAGAAACATCAAAAATTGGAGCAACCGCAGGAGCAGTAATAGGTGGTTTAGTTGGAAGTAAAGTTGGTGATGGAGTGGGAAGACAAGTTGCGATAGTTGCGGGAACGGTAGCTGGTGGTGTCGTGGGATATTTTGTTCCAGTTAAGTTAGGAGAACATAATGGTTTTCAATATACAATAGTTTTAGATGAAACTAAAAAACCTATTTTAGTTATTCAAGGAGTATCAGGAAAAGAAGGTAGAGATTTTAAAGTAGGAGACAGAGTAACAGTTGTTTATGGTAATCAAATAAAAGTTATTCCAACTAAAAATTAATGTTTAAATACTTACTGGTATTTGTTTTTATATTTTCTTGTACTCCAAAAGGAGTGTTGGAAACTAACCAAAGAAAAATTTATTTAAGTAATGAACAAGTTATGTATGACTTAAAAGAAAAGTCATTTAAGATAGAATTTTCAATTAACAATTATACAGATACAACACTTTCTAATTTTGAATACGAATTGAATTTTAAAGATAAAAATGGAGTACCTATAAGTACTGTTAAGACAATATTTAAAGGTGATATTGAATCTAACAAAGCAAAACGAGCATTTACTTTAGTAGACGATTTTACAAGAAAAAATTATAAAACATTTGATATTGAAATTAAGAAGTAAAGATACTCTGGAAGAAGTTAAGAAAGTACGAGATAATTATTAAATCAAAATGATTTTTAATTTTTTTAAGAACAGTGAACTCGAAGATGTTTCTATAAAAATCAAAAGAATAAATCACAAAATTATTGAAAAACTTAATATAAACGAAACTGAAAAATTATCTAAACTCAGTCAAAAAAATAAAGATAAAAGAGTAAAAGAAATAATTGAGAGTTTATCTGGTCAAAACTTCTCTAAAGTTATTGGTTACTACTTTACTTTTGATGAATTACCAATGTTTAAGTATTTAATTTCCCTTTATGAAAATAATTATGAATTATCTGTTTCAGGTACAGAAGATTTTAAAGGGTTCAGATGCGATTATTTATTAAACGAGAATGTTTTTAGATTAGTTTTGATAAAACAAGAAGAACACGACAAAGAAGAAAATCAATTAAGAGAGATACTTGGAAAAGTTTCTACACCAACCTACAATGTGTTAAAAAATTATAATCCCAAAAAAAAAGAAACTACGAAAAAAGCAAAAAAATTAGTTGAAGAAATGATTTCAACTACCTACTTGAATGAGTTTAGTTACAATCAAATAAATGAAAATAAAATTGAAAATTTCTCAAAAAAAATTAATGAAGGTGTTGAAGAAGAACTTTTGAAAGTAAAAAGTAATAGTAATAAAAATCCTTTTGAGAATCATTTAGTTGAAGAAAAACATATTAGTTTAATGGGTTGGACTGTTGCTTGTTGGATGTTGACAGTAGAAAATGAAAAGAAAAAAATGATGCCATTAAAATATATGGTAAAGTTTTGTAGATTATTTTTAGAACAAGAAAAAAAAAGAAATTATATAAAAGACTATAATAGGGCAGATGTCGAAATGTTAAAAACCTGTTCTCTTTCGTGTGAAATGAAAACTGTAGAAAAGTATGTAAAAGAAAAATGGACATACAAAAAAGCAAAAGATTTTGAAAAGGAAATTGGTTATAGTGAATAAAAATGAATAAAGAAGATTTAATACAACATCTCTTTCTAAACCAATCTGATAAGAAAAAAGTTAATAAAATTAAGATAAGTGAAATCGTTGATAAATTGTTTGATAAAATGTCAGACGAGTTAAATAACGGTAAAGAAATTCAAATTTCAGACTTCGGAACATTCTCATTAACAACTAAATCTTTAAGGCCTATTGTTAAGTATTCAATGAAAAAAAAAAGGTAATGAAAAAAGAAGTTTTACCTTACAAAGATTGGTTAAAAACACAAAATATCCCTAAGTTAACGACAACAGAAATCAAAGAATGGGATAAAAAAATCAAACGCAAAACTCTTAAGGAATTAAATCTCTATAAAAAAATGGATGTGTTTGAATATAATCTTTATCAAAAACAAGATGAAGTTAAGGATAAACTTTCAAACTATGATGAATGGGAAATTAAATGGGTAAAGAAATTAATCTGGAAACCAAAAGATGCTTCAAATTATAGAGGTGAGTTTAGAAGAATTTATCCTGAGTTACTTTTTTGTGGTAACGAATTTCAAATACAATCAAAAGATATTTACGGTAATGACTCAATAACAGTTTTTGATGATAATGAACCTTTATTACGACATTGGAAAATTTTAAGATTGTTAGTTTCGAGAGCACCAGATGATGGGACAGTTGGTCGTCAATTTAGATTAATCGTAAGAGATAAAGAAACCAAAAAATATCTAGGAATAATTTGTATATCGTCAGATATGGTTGATACACCCCAACGAAATGATGCGATTGGAATTGGAAAATCTTTACGAAAATTAAATGCGATAGGACTACAGTGGAATAATACCGCAAATGGACAAACAATTGTTCCTACACAACCATTCGGTAAATACTTTCTTGGTGGAAAATTAATGTCATTATTATGTTTATCGGAAGAAGTATGTTCAATGTGGAAAAAACTTTATGGAAATACTTTAGTAGGTGTAACCACAACATCACTGTACGGAACAAAAAATATTAAATCATCAACACAATACGATGGTCTTACTCCATTTTGGAAAAGTTTCGGTCAATCCGCAGGTAATACTCCTTTTAAATTTACAAAACAATTAACCAAAGAAATAAAGGAGTGGAGTAGAGTAACGCAATCAAAAGTATTCTATGACCATTTTCCTAATAGAATGAGAGAAGGAAAAAAAAGATTTTTTCAAAAAGTTATGAGAGATTTTAAAATATCAGAATTAAAATCTGTTTCTAATTATAAACGAAATGTTTATTACAGTCGTTTATACAAAGAGTCAGATACTTACTGTCAAAATTTATGTAATGTATTTAAATCGGTGGCCATTAAAGAAAGAGTATTAAGTAAAGACGGTTCAAAAGTAATGCTTCACAAAGATAAAATTACAGAAGAACTTAAAAGAAAATTACAAATCAAAACAAAACAAACTTTAGAAAAAGAACAAATACCAGATAACAAACTTACAAAAGTTTTTGATAATTCAATTAAATCTTTAACTGAACATTGGAGATTCGGTTGGGTTGGAGATTCAAAAATAGTTCCACCAGAATTATTAAAGAAATTTGGTAAAGATGTTCGTAGAATGGTTAAGGGTAGAGTTGATACAAGTGAGATGTTTAAAGAACCAATTCAACTTAGTGGTAAGGGTATAGATTGGTATGAAGATTTAGGAAAGTTAAGTTGGGAACAAGTAAAGAAAATTTATTAATCTATTTTACCATTCACATTTAAAAAGGGATAATTTGACTGAATATCCATTTTT
>Ga0209500_10002259_pt1 | contig 13881 bp, 20 predicted proteins | sample S_140212_EF_Meta_FD_187323 | JGI IMG/M metagenome (GOLD analysis project Ga0209500, IMG submission 187323) | Freshwater microbial communities from Lake Simoncouche, Canada to study carbon cycling - S_140212_EF_MetaG (SPAdes) (version 2) | ecosystem: Environmental > Aquatic > Freshwater > Lake ... | reverse complement strand
GTGTTAAAGCATCTCCAAAAAAGCGACCACCTTTGGATAAATTGCACTTTTGGCACAGAGTCCGTAAATTCTGATCATAATCGCCTTCAGAGCCCATTAAACGCTTTGGAATCACATGATCGATGTGCAATCTACCCTCGGTCTGCCCACATATTTGGCAGCAATAGTTATCACGCGCCAAGATGCGTAGCCTAATCTTTCGCCATCCCTTTGGCGTTCCATTCTGCCAAGCTTTAGACATTTAATACCAGCCCTTCGAGTGGTGTTGCCAAGCTGCACACATCGAACCATATCGCCCATTGATGTATTTGATTGTGGCATCAATTTGGCTATATGGATCAAGTGTTCCGTAATACTTTGATCGCATCTGTCCTAAGCCGTAATGACTTTTGTTTCGAGCTAAGTAATTCCATCTGGATTCCTTAGTGATGATCTTGTTAAAGCATTGAAATTCTTTATAGTCAATCAACCTAGAATGAGCATAAAGTTTAAGATGATCTATTGAATATGAAGTTGCTTTTGCTGGCGTAATCCCAATTACACAAAGCACTCCCACAAGCACCAAACTTCGCATGCGAGCTACCCGCTTCAGCGGCTCGCCAGCGAGTTGTGATGCTAGCATCGCTGTCAAGTTACTCATGAGTAAGTGGATAACTTAGGCGTACTTCTGGCGTGTCATCCACAAGTTTTACACACCTGTGGATAACGTCTGTGGATAACTTATTCATAGACTTACCTCATCAATCTTAGAGTCATCAACGATCTTGATACCAAATGCACCACATCCCAGACATTGTGCAAACCATTCATGCTCGGTCAATTCAGCACCTTTTTTAAGTCCATGACGTTGTTTTGCTTTTCCGTAGAGCTTTGCACATATCGAACAATCAAATTCCAGTATTGACATATTTGCTTCTCCTTAATGTTTCGATTGGCTGAAGATTGATCTGGCTAACCCAGTAACCGCCCTGAGCTGATTGGAATCTCGGACGTTTAGCAACGCCCACCGGTATCCAGCCCACGACGTAATATGACGGTGATTCGCCTACGACTAACACCGCAATATCGGTATCACGATCATCGTCTGTAATGATGAGATGACCGTTCTTATGCGACGTCTGCTTTACCTCAAGCCCTAAGCCATTGAGATCAACGTCCGGTTCATTCTTGAATGTATTGACCGTTGGCGTAAAGTCATCAATTCCAAAGTAGCGAGCCACCGCCATCTCAGCTCCGGCAGCTTCAGAATGGATCACGACGCCATTGTGAAAATTGCCTTTGTTGCCGTTAAATTTGGGATTTGATCCATATCTGGATTCACGTGCCAATCCGGTTGCATGAGCTGTTATCTCATCTTCACGCGATAAACGCACAAGGATCATCGACAATCACCGCAAAACCAGATAATATTTTCTCTGCCGTCGTAGCCCTTTTGATAACCAAATGAATCAAACCTTGTAAGCTTCGAACACTTATCGCATTGTTCGACTTTGTATTCCTCGACCACTTCACCGTTGTATAACAATTTTGCCGTCATTGATTGCGGATAAATGATCTCCATGTAGTCGCTCATACTTGTGGCTCCCATTTTCCACGTGATGTGAATACGTACCACACCGGTTCGCATTGCTTTGGCTTACGTTCAACGCAGCTGTAATTGCCCCATAATTTACCGGTCTTGGCTGATACGCCTTCGCGCCAAATACGGTGCCCATGAACGCATTGTGGAGCTTCTGCCAGCATTTCACCACCCAGTTGAGACGTCACCTCTTGGATTGCTCCACCTAGGCTTTGAGCCTTTTCAGCATCGGATAATTCATCAGCAGATTTGAATGATGGGACGTCACCAAATTTGGTTGTCCAATAGTCGTAATCTTGTTTTGGATCAGCTGTAGCGACTTTGGCACTCATCGTCTCGACCTGTTGCATTGTCTCGCGAGTAGCCTTTTCAGTACCGCCCATGACTAGAGCCATGACGCGCATTAAAGCTGATGTAACTGTATCCTCGACAAACCAGCGTTTCATATTGGCGTTATAGGCAGCCAGATAACCGTATGCGAAATCGATCCCCGCTGGCTCCGTCTCCGTCTGGTTGCGCCAAGCTGCCGCACGTACGAGTATTGATCCTCTTTCACCATCAAAATTGACAATTGTGGCTTCGAGCCGACCTTCTGGAAAAGTCTTGATCCAGCGATCTGTGCGTTCCTTGTTGCCTTCATAGTTATCCAAGAATCCCATTATTTAGCCACCTTTTTACCAGCTGCGATGTGGCGTGAGATGGCGCGACCTTTTCGATAGCCTTTGCGCTCACCCTCTTTGAAACCGACTGAGTAAGCCATTAGAGACCATAAAGCACCAGCGATGATCATAAAGATCACGATAGATAATTCATTCATTTGAAGCTCCCGATTCTGAGAGCTGCGTATCAGCTCCCGAAATAGAGAGTGACAGCCTTATCTGACAAAATCAAGATTCCCGCGTGATTTACGGCGTGTCGAAACCCCTATTTTTCCTCAATGAGTTTGGTGTATAGATAGTCCAAACGAGCTTCGATCCGAGAGACTTGATCCTTCAAACTCGAACCGGAATTCGGAGACAATTCGCTCATCACCGATTTGATGATGATTCGCATTGACGAATAGATGGCTGCAAGTACCGCTAGAACAAAACCACCAACAGCCGTCCATTCGCCTACGGTCACTTTTTCGAGCCGAAAGACACGTCGTTCGGATTAGCCCAACGCATTGCCAATGGCACTACACCAGCGAGCAATCCCATTGCTAAATCCTTTGGATTGCTATTGCCGGTCATATAGACAGCCAGCGCACCGGCTACAGAGCCTCTTAACCATGACGCAAGCATTGCTTTAGCTTCTTTCATCAGTATCTCCTTTGCTAAGGCTCCCGATTAACGCAGCTACTTTGGCTGGCGTTATGGCAATTTCAAAGTGCATCTCATCTGGACGCGATCTGAAATCTCCACCCCAAATCATTCCGTATTTCTTAGCCAAAGCGCGGATCATTGGTACTTTTTCATTCGGGAATGTTCCGGCTTTCCCCAAAGGGTGTTTTGTGGCATTGAGATCGATGGCTGTACCGGATGAGTGATTGGAGAGCTTGTCAGTCGATCCACGTACATTTCGGAAACAGTAACCCCAGTCATCCAGCGCACCGCCTTCGATTGGCTCGATCAGCTCATTGAATTCTTTACAAAAGCCAGCGATCAACGGTGCGACAGCTTTCGCGCATCGCACCTTGACCTTTGTTCCCTCAATTGGAACGCTGATGATTTGGATTTCAGCTGCATCTTTTGATGCGATCCATCCGTTAGACGAAAGCAATGTCACGCCAATGCAGCCTTCAAATCGTCAAGCGATAGACCAACGGTTGCCAATTTTTGTTCGATAGTTGCAGCCGGCGCGATCATTGTGCCGTTATGTGCTGCAACAACAGTTTCCGCTTTGGCTTTGTCGGCTTCAGTTACATCAAGAAACAGATTTTCGTTTCCATCAAGCATGGGAGATTGCAAAATCAAAACTCCAGCTGCATTTAATTCTGACATCAATTCTGTGCCATTAAGATTTTTTGGTTTAGCAAATTCAATCATCTTATGCTCCTAAATATGTAACATTAAAGTTGGTAATTCCAACACCTGATGCGTTACCAATAACGCTTAAAGCACCGCCGGAAGTTTGTTTCCCGTAACACTCAACATAATCAGCCACCGATAGATTTATGATAGCTGAGTAAGTTAGAAATATGGTTGCAGCCGGTACGCCGCCAGTTCCTAAACCAATAGCCGTATCAGTTACTAAAGTGCCATTTACGGCGAAACCTACATAACGACCACCTACGCCATTGGATTGATCATAATTGAGAGTGGCAATTAACAGATAACGCCCAGCTTTACCGGCTGGAATTGTAACTCGGCTGTTGTTTGTTGTGTTGTCGTGAAAACCATCTGAATCGTTTGTTTCCACATTAAAAGAAATTGCTGTGTAAGTGCCGCTTGTCAAAGATTGTGTGGCTTTTTGTAATGAACAGCCAACGAATGTCGGACTAGAAGTTACTGTTGCCCATTTCAATCCGGTTGCGGCTGTGGAATCTGCTTGCAAATATTGACCGTTTGTACCAACGGCTAAAACCGTAGGAGTAGATGCCGCTGTAGCTGTAAAAACGTTACCTTTTGCAGTAGCCGTGGATTTCGGAATTGCGGCATTGGCTAGATCGTAAGCCGATTTTGTTGCCGTCGGAGTTGAAGCCAAGACTGATGATGTTGTTGATGTGGAATCTGAAAGCTGCACCGATCCCTTGACGGATGTTGTGGCGTCTTGAATTCCAATGGTAATGGCTCCTGATGTACCGCCGCCGGTAAGTGGGCTAGTAGCTGTGACGCCTGTAATATCACCTTGATCATTGGCGATCCAAGTAAAGTCCATATCTGCATTTGTTGTCTTTGAAAGAATTTGACCTGTTGTACCGCCTTTAAGATCAGCCATCGATGTATCGACAGCTTGCCCAAAGACTTCAAAATCAGCCGGTAGATCAGTAACCAAGTCGGTATTGGTCGGCATCTGCCAGCCGAAGTTACTCGTCGGGTTTGTCATTGCTTCTCCTTATGCCACAATCGTGGCGTCTTGCCATTCCAGAGTCCCTGAAATGGTGTTCCATTTTTCAAGCAACGAAACATCTTCCCATTTCATCGCTTGAATACTAAATGCCAGCGGCGACAATAAAGCCGTTACACTAATCTGATTGTACGCGGCATTGAATGTCCAACCCTCAACGAAACCCGCATAAGTTCCGGCGTTCATATTCAATGGTAAATCTGAAATTCGAAGCGGCAAGCCCATAAATATGTTGATCAGAGCATCCCGATCCACATTGTCAATTTCGGGGTTTGTAAGCTCGTAAGTGATCGATTGCATCATTGCAAGCGGGTAAGCGCGTAGAGTCAAATAGAAATTGGCTTGCGACGTGGCATCGGCTGAATTATGCAAAGTGGTTGAAATGATTTGCGATAAACGTCCAAAAATTCCAATTGAAACCAAGTCCTCGGCTGATCGCTCCGACGATGAAGTCGCACCGTATTTTACGGTTACGGCATTTCGAACGTCGCCAGCTCTGGTCTGGATCGAAAGCCCAGAGGCTAGAGCTTGATTAGCTGAAACATCGGTGTATCCGTTAGTAGCCAAATAAATTGATCGATGAGTTGAATCAGCGTAAGAAATTCGACCTTGAGCATCCTCGTAAATGTAGCCAAGACCTGAAGTTGCAAGAGCTGAAATCAATGAATAAGTGTCTGTACGGTTTGATGATCTGGCAGCTAGTTCATAATTGCCTGGTCTATCGATCTCACCTAGTCCAACGTTCTCAGCATTAGCCCATGTGATTGTTGGATCGTAATTTTGCCATTGCAATGCAGCTGGTACTTCGCTCCAGTTGTTTAAGAGTAAATCAAATAAAACATCATAAATCTGATCACCGTCAAATTCTTTATGTAAAACACCATCGGTCAATGCTTTTGGCAATCGAGACAATGCGCCCGTAGCCGTAATATTGACCCGCTGCGTATATCCAACCGATCCAACCTCGGCGATTTCAATTCCGAGATCGACGATAGTCCCGCCAAAAATTGGGATGAATACAGCTGCCGAATCTTGCAATTCGATGGTGACTGAATTATTGATTGTAAATTCAATGTCTGTCTGATCGATGTTGAGGAGCTGAATGTTGCAATATCCGGCTTGGGCTTGTTCATAGATATTGGTGCGACCAGAGTTGATCGTCAAATTAGCAAGTACGAAATTGGTGTAATTAACACCGTCGATCTGGACGCGCCAGACTGGGTTAAATAACGTCATTACGACACCAGAGCCGTTGCGCCGCCTGTGCCACGATAGAAGCTGTTATTAAGTACGTTGATGATGCTTCGAGCCGTACCCTCGGAATCAATTGCGCCATTAACGGTGATGTTAAACGTGTTACCGGATGATCCACCCAAACGGTTATTTGGCGTAATAAATCCGTTGCCTGATGGAGTAAATAATTCTGGACCACGTTCGCCCACGACGTACGGAGTGCCGCCTGTAACTGGTCCACCGGTAGCTTTGCCCGCTATTTTGGCGATAACAAAAGGCAACACTCCTGCGCTCGCGCCAAATAAATCTTTGTTGTTATTTATTAAATCAACAACCCTTTTTGCTTGATCGTAAGCCTTGGACATAAAGCCAACCAATTGTGAAAATCCAGTAATCAGGGTAACGACCAGATCGGAAATTGCTTCTAGGGCAAGTTTGAACGCCCCGCCCAATAATGGAGCAAGATACGTCCGGATAAATTCCCATAGTTTTTTTGATAAATCATAAAATGGTTGCAATGCCGCGGAGTTCTCGGTTAAAGCTGTTTTGATCTTATCAAATGCGTCTTTCAACCCTTGAAGTACTGGTCCAATAATTGCGCCAATTGCGGGCACTACTTCCTCGTACAAGAATTTCCACCATGTTTTAAAAATTGGCAATAGATCGTCCCGAATAAACTTGAATATTGATGCAAATGCTGGACCAAGTTTTTCGCCTAAAGTATTGGCAAAGTTCGAAATTGCCGGAATACCAACATTTACGATTGAAGTGAGCAACGGAGTCAATGCGTCGAGAATATAACTTCCGACAGTTTCCTTTGCTTCGCTAAATGCAATGTTCAGCCGTGCCATTTTTCCTTGAAACGTATCGGCTTGAATTGAGGCTTGTTCGTCAAATGTGGCAGATAATGCTGCCATTGCCCCGTCAAAATCTTTCGTCTTGATAATACTTTCATCCAATGGAATACCAAGTTTTTTCAACGCGGCAAAATTCCCGTCATAAGCCTTCGAAATTGCTTCACTTACGGCAGATAAACTTTTTCCGGAACCCGCTGAAACGTCTAGTGCAATTTGTTGCAATCTTTGTGCTTCGGCAACGTCCTTTGTGCTTCTTACTAATCGATCTAGCGATGGACGCAAATCGTCATCAGTAACACCAAATGCTAGAGATGTTTTTGTTATGTAATCTTCAGTTGCCTTGATTTGTGCATTTGTTGCACCTGTAACGTTTTGTAATGTCGTTGCGAGTTTTGCTTGTGCAGCTTCATCTGCAATTGCTGATTTAACGCCGTCAATAAGTAATTTGCCAGCATAAGCGGCTGCAGCTAAACCAGCCGCAGCAAATGCCAGACCCGCTTTTTTTGCAAAATCACCTAATCCGCTGGACGATTTTTTGACGTCATCGTCAGCTTGACTGAGCGACTTTTTAAGATTATCAACGTCACCAAGAATGGTGAGCTTTAAGGTTCTTGAACCGCCTACAGCCATCTCACCACTCCTTTAAGATTCGACTAAACGCATTTTCCCATTCATTGATGATATAAGGCTGTTCGGCGCGCAGGGTTGGATAAATGAACCATCCACGTGATCCGCGACCTTCGCTACCCGACCAAACCGGAAATTGCTTAAATTTATTTGATCCAAATTCGTAGCCGCCCCATAATTGTTGAGTAGTACCACCACCGCTTAATTTTTGCGATGCGTAACCAAATGAAATCTCACCAGTTTTGGCAGACTTTGAAACACGTGATCCGGCAGCGATTAACGGAGCGACTTTGTTATTTGCCGATCCCGCAGCTGATTCAATCTTGCCTTTGAGGTACGTAGCCAAAGCGTTTGATTCCTTTTTTGCAGCTGCGACAGCTTCTTCGTCCATAGCCTTAAAAGCGGCATAAATGGCTCGTAGATCGCTTTTGTCGTATGCAATCATGTCATCAGCCATTGCGCTTCTCCAATATCTCCAAAGCCGTAAGAATGTCCTCTGCGCTTGTCCATTCGCTCATCGGGATTTGCGTTGCAATTGCAATCTCCACGATGAGACGGCTTAGGCTTCCGCGCTTGTGGCTTTTGGGTCGTTTTCCCCCGCACTAACGTCCGAGACAGTTTCCATCCACACTTCAAACGGCTTGACTGGCTTTCCAGCTTCATTGCGCTTCATGGCGTGATACGCCAAAAACATCAAATCAGCGATCCCAAGTTTTTCTTGAACCTGTTGGATCGTAAAGCCAGTCTTAGTCTCCCATTTAGCCCACTCTGGTGGTTGTGCCACGTAGGTTTCAGTTTGACCGCCGTTGTATTCGATTGTGATTGGTAGTTTCATTTTTGCTCCCGATTCTTTGTAATTAGTCTAGTACTGGAGTTGTAACGCAAGTGAACGACATTGAAGCCGTCAATGCGTCTGGTGCTGTACCGCCCAAGTCTGGGAATATAGGTTGAACGCTAAACGCATAAGCCACGCCATTAACTGTGAACAATACTGGTAGTGATGTGTTTGGAGTTGTTGCAGCTGCGTTCCAAAGAGCTTCGCAAAGTGATGTTCCAGCTCCGAAATCCTGCAGCAATTCGACGTTGAAAGTACCCTGTGAATCTGTCGTGTAATAACTTTTTCCATCTAAAGTTTGGTACGTATTGACAGTCGAATCGATTGTCAATGTTGCTGATGTAGCCTGAGCGTCGAAATTGTCACCATCAATCGTGAAAGTGATATCTCTGCCAGTTATGATCGATGTTGGCATTTCTGATCTCCTTAGTTGTTTTCCTGTGTGTAATATGTTGAAACTGATAGATCAGCCATTAAGAATGATCCAGTTCCAACGTTCATGATCGCCGGACGTTCAACGTCGCCGACCACGTATCCCGCTGGCATAGCACCGAGAATCTGAATGACAAGCTGCTCTAAACCATCGAGCGCACCTGCGTTGTTGTTATAGGCGACAACCGCCGAAATAATAAAGTTGATCTTGACTTTGGTTACTGATCCATTAAGCAAAGTGCTTTCAAGGTACGGAGAATCAGCCAAGATTACGCAAGCCGGAGCAATGATCGTCTCTGGTGGTGCTTCATAAACTGATGCTGTAACGCCAGCCAACGCCGTTGCTAAGGGTGCGCGAACCTCTGATTGGATTGTCATTGCGCCATCGTTTCGACGTCTATAAATGGGCTGAGTAAGCCAATGACGCGGCTTTGAAGTGATCTACCCAAAACAAATGGCGATGGTTGAAAGTTTTCGCTGACTGTCATATTGCCTGAAGCTGTAACGGATTGAAAGATTTCAACCGAAACTACAAGAATTGAGGATTTTACCGGTGGAACGTTTGCATAGAGTTCTGCAGCTGATGAGCCGTCTAAAGTTGCTGAACCAGCTGGAATGATCGTGTATAAAACGCGATCCGCTTCGGCTAGTTCAAAACTGAATTCAAAAGCATTGACTGAATGAGTTGAAATATCGTAAGTGCCATCGATGAGATTGCCGCAACCAGCCACCACGACTGACTGGCCCACCGCAAAATAACAAGGCCGTAATGTCGTGCAATATACGACCCCATTACTTATGCGAGTCGTCGCGATGGCTGACTGGTATTGCGTCAATAAAGGCAAGATTGTGAGTTCAGCCGAATTAATTATCTGATCCAGATAAGCATCACTATAAAGAGATTCAGAAACGCCAAGCACCGTACGCAGCTCGTCGGCTGTGATGATATTTGGCATTTCCGTCTCCTATTCTGCTCGACTGGCTCGGGAGCGAACCAGTCGATGTCTAATTGTTTGGATTAGTCCTTGTTAAACGCGTATGCGCCCGCTGCGATCTTGGTCGCTGTTGCGCCATAACCGTACATAAGGATTCCGACTGAACCATCTGAGATGATGTTTGTACGTAGTTCTAGGCGTGGAGATTCGTACCATGTATAAGCATCGCGATTGATGACATACATTGAATCGTCTCCTGTGCCTGAAAGTGCTGTATCAACCCAAAGATCGATTCCATTTACTGAACCGCGCAAGCTGCGTGGCTGTGCATTACCAGCGGCGTTCTGTGGCTGTAGCGCGTTGTAAATTGGTCGTCCATCGACGTTGAATGACATGATGCGTCCCCACATTGCTGGAGAAACAACGATTGCGTCAGCAAATTTGAAAGTGTTTGCATAAACTGAAACTGCGCCACCTGAAACCCAAGCAAGCAATTCTGCTGCTGTGATGTCTGTGCCGTAACCCGTTGCAGTCTTTGTTGCACCAGCAATAATCTGCGCTGAGTTGTACGCGTTTGTTGCGCGTGCATATTGTGAAGTGAGAGTTGAAATTAACTCAGAAAAGAACAACGGATCAGATCGGTCTGCAAGTTCGACTGACATGATTTGAGACCCCTTGAATGACTTGACGTCAACATCAATAAAGTCTGTGTGCAGCTCGACTGGTGTTACAGCTCCAAGTTCATTTACCTGAGATACATCTGGCAGCTGAGTCACCTTTGGAATCTGAAAAACAAGGCCAGCATCAGGCAAAACTCCTGAGCTGATCGAATCAATTGAAGCTCTTACATTGTCTGACAACCCGTTCACGACCTCGCGGAGCTGTCTCGTGGGGATCAAGCCGGGATTGTCTGATGTGCTTGTTGCCGCTGCGATAAATGCGCGTGATTGCTCATTTCCGCGAGTAGCTGCGACCTTGTGCATCAAGAATGTTGCTGGATCGACTACAGGGTTGCGTGTTGCGATGAAATTAACAGGCTTTGGCGTTGCTGCTGCCTCGACCTTTGCTGAAGCTTCTACCGTCTCGGCGGCAGTTGGCTCTGTGACGGTGTTTTCCACGACGTCTCCTTCTGTTGGTTGTTGTGGTTGTGCTTCTGCATCATCGGGTGACGATTCAGAATCTTCTGGTGCGGTAGTTGCCGCGACATTTGACACACGTGCTGAATCAAATGCCGGATTGTGCGTCAAAGCAACACCGACCAAATCTGCTTTTGAAACGACCATAGTGCCGTCCTCATTGTGACCAAATTCGCTGGCGTTTGCTTCGACTGAAAAGCCATCGCGCAGTCCATCGATTGCCTCTTGGATGGCATCTGTTCCAGCTGTTGTCTTGCTGATCTTGAATGTTGCATTGATTGACTTTCCATCTGGTGATAATTCCATGCTTAAAGTTTTTCCAATTGGACGAGCTGAATCATGCTCAAGATTGAGTTTCACGTTTGTTGGATTCAATGATCCAGACTTAAACATGACTTTTCCGGTTGATGCGTTGGCAGCTGTATCAAAAGCCACAATTTGCCCGGTAATTGTGCGAGCCTCTGAATCGGCAGCTGTGATCGTGAATGGTGTTGTTACTTTCATGTGATCATATCCTCTGATTGACGAATCTCATCGACTGTAAGAGCTGATTGGCCCGTCACAGGATCGACGATTGAGTTGAGTACCTTATAAATGTTTGCACGTTCCAAATCTGAACCGCGCAAATAATCTGAAAGATCGAATTTGACTTCCTGCGATGATGGCACAAAATCTGGCATTGATAAACGCTCGGATATTGAGGTCATCAATGGAATCAAAGAGAAATCGAGCAGGGTTTGACGCTGATTTACAGCGTTGGAATACGTCATTGATGATCCAGTTTCGGCATCAATGTAATACGCCGGAATTCCGCAAGCACGTGCAAGTTCAGTCGCAATATAGCTTCTCGCAGCTGATAATTGTAATTTCTCCGGATCGAATCCAACAGTTTGCAGTTCAACGTCACTATTAAGAAATGCCGTTCCACGATTTCTGCGAGCTGCACCCCAAGCCTCAAGCAATTTTGCAATGCGATCAGCTGGGAGTGCCGTGCCGTTTGATTTAAGTACCATTGACGGAATTGGCTCGCGCGCGTACATCGCTGCGGCACGTTCTAGTTCGGCTCCTGTGCGGATCGTTGCACCAGCGCGATTGAGCAAGCCTTCATCATTACCGTTGAAAACTACAAGCGATCCAATGCCGCTATTAGGAACCGGCGATCCATCGACCATGTAATACTCGATCTCGGTTGCCAAAGAGTTTGTTTGAATCGTGACGCGAGTTGGTGAAACGCGTTGCACACTTCGAACGCGGAAAGTATCTTGAAATAATTCTGTGATTTGCCAATATGCGTAACCGTAAAATAATAAATCTTCACAAGTCCAAACATAGGTCGCGCTGCCTGGTATCCGTGGATCAGGTGTGCGAATTACACGTGGAGTCGCACCTTCGACTTCCATTCCGGTTGATCTATCAATAACTTCAAGACCAATGCTGGCGATGGATGAACAAATAATATTTCTGGCGCGAGCGCAGCTTGGAACGGACATAGCTTGTTCGCGTGTAGCTGTATTTGAACCGCCGAAGAATGGCGTCAATGAATCAAGTGTCGTGACTGGACCAAGTGAAGCCGCTACGTCAGCGCCCAATACTGGCGCAACAACTTCAACCCTACGAGTCGCAAAAATGTCCAAAATTCCCATGCGTAAATTTTCCCACGCATAGATCATTACCCAACGAGTATGTCAATCTCCGTCTCTGGGCGTGTCGCGTAATGTGTAACCAAAGCTGTGGCAACGGCGGCGCAGACAATTGCCGATCCACGACGTCCGATGACCCAACCTGCATCACCGCGCGGGAACTTTACAGCTGAAAGAATCTGAGTTGTGAGTTCGCCTTGATTTCGGTGCTTTAGCCGACCCGAGTTAATTGCGCCCAAAAGCTCGTCGCAGCTTTGCGGATAGTTAGAATCCATGTCCAGAATTGGAATTCCCGCTGGACGTAACCGCGTTGCAATTGATCCCGATGCTCTTTGCGAATACAGCAAGTATTCAATCGGAAACTTCCGGCAATATGGAGCAACGTCATTGGCAATGGCTCGATCATCCAGATGTAAATCGTTTTTCCATGTATGAAGCAGCTTGACGACAAAATCCTCAGAGCCTAATTTCTGCGCCCCGACTAATGCACAATTTTTACGATCCGGCGAAACGTCTATGGCCAGCCACGTCAATTTTTCTGGATCAAGATCAAGCTCTGAATCACCGCAATCTTTCCACTTATCGGCATCGACCACTCCTGTAATTGTCTGCACCCATCGGCACATAACCTCGGTCATCACTACTGATGGATCATCGTTGAGTACCGATTTGATATTGCCGACGTTAATAGTGTGGCCAAGTGCCGGATTGCTATAAGTAGCGTTTTCCAATGAGATCACATCGGTTGGAGCAGACCATTCAAAGTACCCAATCTCCGGATCATCAGCTCCGGCAATTGCAGCCATGGCACGTTCACGTAGCTGGTTGAGAATTAGGGACGTACTTTCACCTGCGTTCGTATAGCCGATGACCATGGGATTTTTCGCCGCCATCAGGGTATAGCGCAAACTCGCAAACGTTTCCATATCCTTCATTTCACGTAATTCATCAAGATGCAATGTAGATGGTGCAGAAATTCCACGAGCTGCCGATCCAGATGCGCGGATCATAAATCGCGTACCCAAAGTTGTCTCGATTTCTTCTTCGCCATGACGTCTGCGAATCCGCTTGACCTGTTTGCTGAGAAAATCGCTACCCTCGATCAGACGTTCCAAATGTCTAAACTGTTCAAAGGATGTGGACAACCTATGAGCTGATCCGATCTGAATCGATTCATCCCAAAGAAACAGCCCAGCCAAGATTCGAATGTTCATCAAATATGATTTTCCATTTTGTCTGGCCACCGTCGTGCAGACCGTAGGAGTTGCCCAGCGTCCATCCGGCTTAACCTTGTGCCCATGCTCCAGCACAAACTTCTGCCATGGCATGAGTTCCTGCTTTAGTTCCGCAGCTAGATCAATGACTTCAAAGCCCCTAGAGGGTAAATCATTGAGCGGAGTGCAGATTCTAGGCGTTGGAGAGCCAAATAGCGTAGCTGATTCAGGTACCAAAACCGTTTGCAGCCGATTTGAGCCTGTTTCGACTTGGTGCCCACTAATTATGACCTGTTCGGTCTTATTCATGGCTTACGCTGTCATTCAAGGGAGATATACGTCCAT
>Ga0209500_10002257_pt1 | contig 13885 bp, 15 predicted proteins | sample S_140212_EF_Meta_FD_187323 | JGI IMG/M metagenome (GOLD analysis project Ga0209500, IMG submission 187323) | Freshwater microbial communities from Lake Simoncouche, Canada to study carbon cycling - S_140212_EF_MetaG (SPAdes) (version 2) | ecosystem: Environmental > Aquatic > Freshwater > Lake ... | reverse complement strand
TATTGTTTTAAGTTCGTTATCAGTTGATTGTGAGTAAACGATACTGATTGGACTATTATTAAATGGTTTAGCATCAAATCCTACCATTGCCATGGTTTTATGATTTACCATATAACACGCTGATAACATAGTACCAAACCGATTATCCAAAAAGGAAACTCTACCACCTACCATTGTGATATCATAACCACCATCCGTTTTGGTATATGAGATATGGGACTCAACATTTTTTGTAATGTTCTGCATTGCCTCAATTTCAATATATCCTTTATTCTTTCCATGTAGATTTAGATTACCACCTGTAACCGAAATCATTTGAGCATTTATATTTGCTGAAAGAATTGCAAATAAAATAGATAAAAAAATACTTTTTTTCATAATTTTTGTTTATTTTGTTATAATAAATATTACTTTAGTTTTCTTAATTGGTCTCTAACCTCAATAGACCTTTCAAAATTTTGTTCTTGTATTGATTGTTTCAGTTCCAATTCAAGTTTTGTAATTAATTCTCGGTTTGTATCAAGACCTTTAATTTTATCTCTCAAAGCAACTGCTAATTCAAAATCTTCATTTTCAATCGCATATTCAAGTTGGGACTTCAATTTCTCGACATTTTCAATTTTTGAATCTGATTTATCATTACTCCAATAATGGGTTGTTATTTTACTTGTCCCATCAGAAGATGTTTTAGTTTGAGTTTTCCACTCTCCTCCCGTAGGATTAAAATCAAATTGTCCAAACATTTCATCAATGAATCTGAACACGTCATTATAATTTCTTTTCATAGTATTAAGTTTTTATTTTCAAATTTATTATTTATCTTTGTGGTATCAAAAATAGTACCAACTGATTTTTTTCTTACATAATTATAGAAATAATTTACAACATGTCAATATGTCAGTATATTTTTAATTATTAAAAAAAAACTATGACAATTTGTCAAAATGTTTGGCAATGTACAAAATTTGTTAGACCTTTGTTAAAACTTATAAGAATATGAACGACTTAATGGACGACGACGACAAAATGATGAGTAAAAAACAAAAAGCTTCTTCCGAAAGCAACACACCTGTTTTGGATAACTTTAGCCGTGATTTAAACAAATTAGCTGCTGAAGGTAAACTTGACCCTGTGATTGGTCGTGAACGAGAGATTTTGAGAATTGCCCAAATTTTATCTCGTAGAAAGAAAAATAACCCTATCATCATCGGAGAACCTGGTTGTGGTAAGACCGCTTTGGTTGAAGGTTTGGCTATCAAAATTGTTAACGGGGATTGCCCTCGTAATTTAATTGACAAACGAATTGTTAACTTGGATTTGACTTCAGTTGTTGCTGGTACAAAGTACCGTGGACAATTTGAAGAAAGAATGAAAGTTATTATTGAAGAACTTCACGCGAATCCTAACATCATTGTTTTCATTGATGAGATTCATACTTTGGTTGGTTCAGGTAACTCTTCAGGTTCTATGGACGGTTCAAACATCTTTAAACCAGCTTTATCCCGTGGGGAACTTCAATGTATTGGAGCAACTACATTAGATGAGTTCCGTAAGAACATTGAGAAGGACGGAGCGTTAGAACGTAGATTTCAAAAGGTCATTGTAGACCCATCAACAGTTGCTGAAACAATTCAAATTTTGAAAAACGTTCGTGACAAGTATGAAGAATTCCATAAGGTATCTTATAGCGATGAGGTTATTGAAACCTGTGTGAAACTTGCTGACCGTTATATTACTGACCGTGAGTTTCCTGATAAAGCGTTTGATATCTTGGATGAGGTTGGGGCTAGAATGCAGACTGAGTTAAAAGTTCCTGAGGCGATTGAAGAACTTAAACGTCAAGCGGCTGAGATTAAGAATCAAAAATTGGACGTAGTTAAGAAACAAAACTACGAACAAGCTGCAGAGCTTAGAGATAAGGAAAAGAAATTATTATCTAAACTTGAGTCAGAAAAGGCTAAGTTTGAAGAGAAGATGTCTAAGGACAAACAAAAAATTACTCTTGAGAGTGTTTATGATGTTGTGTCTAGTATGACTAAGATTCCTGTCAATAAGATGAGTGCAGATGATTCTAAAGCTTTAATGAACTTGGATAAAGAATTAATTGGTAAAGTAATTGGCCAAAACGCAGCTGTTATTAAGATTGCAAAATCTATTAAAAGAAATCGTCTTGGAATTAACAACCCAAATCGTCCTATCGGTTCATTTGTATTCTTAGGTTCTACAGGTGTTGGTAAGACTCACTTAGCTAAAGAATTAGCAAAAGAAATGTTTGGTAGTGAAGACTCATTAATCCGTGTGGATATGTCCGAGTACCAAGAGAAACATAGTATATCCAAATTAGTCGGAGCGCCTCCAGGCTATGTTGGTTATGAAGAAGGTGGATTGTTGACTGAGAAAGTTAAGAACAAACCATATTCAGTTATCTTATTTGATGAGGTTGAGAAAGCACACAAAGATGTCTTTACAATCTTACTTCAAATTATGGATGACGGTCACGTAACAGATAGTTTAGGTAGAAAGATTAACTTCAAGAATACCTTAATCATCTTGACTTCAAACTTAGGTGTGAAGAAGTTACAAGACTTCGGTACAGGTATCGGTTTCTCAAGCTCTACTTACGGTGAAGAAGAAATGAAAAAAGAAATCTTGATGAAAGAAATGAAAAATTTCTTCTCACCTGAATTTATCAACCGTATTGATGATACGATTGTATTCAATTCTTTAACAAACGATGATATTAAAAAAATCACTGAGATTGAACTTAAGAAGTTAGTTTTTCGTTTGAATGAAATGAAATACAAAATCTCTTACGATGATACTTTGGTTGATTATTTATCTAAAGTTGGGTACGATGAAATGTATGGGGCACGACCTTTAAAAAGAGCGATTCAAGATAAAGTTGAAGATTTGTTATCTGATGAAGTATTAATGGGGAATATCGTTGAAGGTAAAACTTATGTCCTAAAAGTTGTTGACGAAAATGTCGTCATTCAAAAAAAAGGTAGATAGTATTAAAAGGGAGGAATTTATTTCTCCCTTTTTTTATATTTATTAAAAATGAAAGAATTAATCCGTAAAGTATTAAACGAGGAAATTGAAAATGCCGAGATAGAAATTGAACCATCGGATAGTGTTGTTAAATCTATTTGTGATTCAAAAAAATTCTGTGATGCCCAAGGTCCTATTACTTTTGGTCAACTTAAGGCATTAGTTGAATCTGCAGTAAGCAAAAGACTTATGTTACATGTTGGTGAAGGTAGTTATAAAGCAGCTATAAGAACTTTATCATTATTTGTACCTCAAGTTGCGGTTACTGGATTAGTTGGTAGTGCCGTCAGAGCTATCAATAAAATATTTAGACCGACAATTACAGAAACGGATAGTTACAAAACATGGTGGGGTAAAACAATATTAAAAATTTTCAATTTAGCCGAAGGTGATTTAAACCCAACTGACCCTTTTAGTAAAATATTTTTTATATCTGATGGATTGATGAATTTAATGAATGAGGAGAGTAAAGTTAAATTTGCACATCACATTGTTAATTTAGTCTCCAATATGCCAGACGATGAACCAGTACCTGAATTTTTTGTTGAAAATGAATTAAGAAACTGGGTAAATCAAAGATTTTTATTAGACCCACCTTTACAACCTAAAACGGTTACAGAATCTACTGACGAACCAAAGGAATCTAACTTTTATAGATTAGTTAATAAATTTAAAGAAAATTTTCCTGACGAATTAAAATCTAAAGCAGACGCAATCAAAAACTTTGTAGTTAATTACGTCAAAGAAAAAGGTTACACTATAAAATTTTTAAATTCTTGTAGCACAGGGTTTGGAGGAGTAAGAACAAAAAATCAAATAATCATTTGTTCTCCATCAAATATGCATACCATTGGTGATTTTCTTTACACCATTTTTCATGAAATGAGACATGAACAACAAATGACCGAATTCAAAGAAAAAAATCCATTAACAGATTATGATTTAGAGGATTTTGAAACTTTGTATGAAAAATATTGGAATATGGAATTAGATGCAGACAAATTTGGTAAAGAAATGGTTGCAAAACTTGTAATAGCTTTAAATATCCCATTAGATTTTGCAAAACAACAATTTAAACTATCACAATATATTGAACATTATCCTTTCATGTCAGAAATGGTTAAGGGTAGTATTAAAACAATTATTGGACAAATTAAAGAACTTAAAAATGCTGGAATAGAATTCACAGATATTCAAGACCATCCAATAGTAAAACGTCATTTAGACAAGTTGGAAAACTTTTTATAATATAAGTTTTCTTTATTTATAACTCATTGGTATTTATTATTAAAATACAATGCCAAATTTAATTGCTTATAACCCATCGACGCCAATCTCAAATGCCATACAATTTGGAACAATTGTTATGGATGTTAACAATAGTGTTAATAAAGGGGCTTTACAATGGTGTACTGACTATGGGATATGTAATCAATATTTTATAATTGGTGATAGTTATAGTTTAGGTAAAACAACTCAATCATCTGCAGTCCCAATAGGTTTTCCAACATCTGCTAAAACAGATACATCCTTACTAATAACTTTAAACAAAATTGCGGTTTCTGAAGGCTATAATTCATTCGCAACTTTATCTGAAGCAATTACTTGGTCAGCAACATTAGGACTTTTTATAGAAAATCAAGCCTACCCTTCAATTGTAACCACTAGTCAATCATTGTTATTGGATGCAGGTTATACAGCTTCTTACCCATTAGTTAATTCTATTTGGTACGATATTTCAGGTAATGGAAATACTGGTACAATAAATGGCGCAGCATATAATTCTGCAAATTTAGGAACTTTAGTTTTTGATGGCGCAGATTCAATCACATTTTCATCTGTAAATAATATACCTGTAGGAAGTACGCCATATACTTTAAATGTTTGGTTTAACGCAAATACATTAGGGAATAAAGGTTTAATAGGGTATGGTAATTATGGTTCCACAAATCAAGTAAATGCTTTTAGATTAACAAGTGGAAACTTAACAAATTATTGGTCGGGAAACGATTTATCAACTACAGATTCCCCTATAACCACAAATACTTGGTATAATGCAGTGGCAACTTGGGATGGAACAACAAGAAAAATATATGTTAATGGTGTTTTAAAAGTTCAGGACACTCCTGGAACTCCAAGTACATCAGTTACATCTAATCTTACAGTCGGATTAACAAATACTACTGAATATTTTGATGGTAAAATAGGGGTAGTTCAAGTTTTTCCAAGTGCTTTAACACAGGCTCAGATAACTCAAAACTATAATGCAATTCTACCAAGATATAATGGTACATACACAGACCCATGTAATAGTGCTATTACTTGTACACCTACACCTACAACAACTCCTTTTATAACTCAAAGTATCACACCATCACCAACGCCAACTCAATACAATTTTGGTGGTTGTTCGTCATATGACCTTTATGGTGGGACGACTGGAACCCAATTCCAATATGTGATATGTCCCACAAATGATGGTCAACCTGTTACAACATATGTTGAGGCTGAAGAAGTAATAACAAATATTTGTATTGTTAATAATTATGGTATATATGCTTTCAATGGGGATGGTTATTATACATCAAATGGTAGTTGTAATATACCACCAACACCAACACCATCATCAACATCACCTTTACCGACACCATCAACAACTCCCTACAATTGTACTCAAATTTCAGTATATCCTGTATTTAATGACGCTTATTGTACACCAACAGGGGACCCATCATTAATATTCGCATATAATCATCCAGGTAATCCTGTATTATATGATAATGTATATACCACTTGTTTTTATACTGAAGCAATTACTAGTGGAACTTATAGTAATGGTACATATGTTTATTATGTAAGTGGTGGTCAAATTTACAGCATTCAAACATGTGAAGGGGTAATTAGTCCCACGCCTACAGCAACCAGAACTCCAACACCAACTAAACCATTAATCCCACCTTCAGCATCAGCAACTCCACCACTACCAACGCCAACAGAAACTCCTGTGTGTTTTAGTCCTGTTGAAAAAGTATTTGAATCAATAGATGAACAAATAGCGGGATGTTCTCCAATTTTAGTGAATCCTACTTATGGTAATTATACAGGGATATTTAGTAAATTAAGATTTGTTAATGGCCCTGTTACTAATTTAATAGTTTACGATTTGCAAGGAAGAGAATTAGTCAATCAAACTGGCTATAATTATCGTAATAACTTTGATTTTAGAGATTATAATTTACCTGCAGGAAATTATGTGATATCATATAGAGATTGTTCATCAACGAATAACTCAAGTGGCAAGGTGACTTGGATACCACAAACAACTGGCCAGCAAAGTCGTACTCCATTCTCGTATACTACAGCAACAACAGGAAATCAAGCATGTTTTGATTATAATATTCCTACCACTTATACTGAGTTAATTTTTACAATCACATCTACTTCGTCTACAGGGCCAATTAGTGTCGGTGATTTTCTTCAAACAGGAAGTACATTTGGAACAGGTTCGGCGCCTAGTGGTACATACGTAATTGGTAATGGTAATAAATACATAGTAAATTCTTCAAGCATTGTCACATCAGTAGATAACACGACATGTGACTCTTTAGGTGTTCCAAATTTTCAAAGTTTTAATTATAATAAAACTATTCCTGTGACATATTATCAAATATATTTTAACGGTTCAAATCCTGTTGTAGGTCAATGTTATAGGTTCGAACAATATGGATATACGAGTACTGTTCAATTTAAAGGTAAAGTTGCTTCATATTCTATTAATGGAGGGGTTTTAAATTTAGAATTTTCATCTGCTGATTGTAAGGTTGCAACATATTATGGAGGTACTCAAGGAAGTAGATTTCAATGGACAGTGTGTAATTTAGCAGGTAATCCTTTCGAATTAGATGCATGGGTGTTTGAAAATACACAAGTATCTTTTTGTAGTTTAGAAGATTCGACAATATATATGACAGCAGGGAACGGAAGTTATTTTACATTTGGGTATTGTTTTCCAACTGGAAGGGGTCGTTGTGGAGGATATAGTAATCCATTTTGGACATCATATACTTATGACCCAAATACAGGAGGATTCTTTTGTAATTCTAGTCAATAACGTTTTTTCCAATCGTAAGGGATTGATTTTTTATAATGTAACTTGTTACCAAGTTCTTTAATCATTTTACGACCCATATCAATTCCGTTAAATACATCATCTATAATTACGTATTCGTTTTTAGTATGATAGTTGTAGTATCCAATTGAAAAATTGATACATGAGAAATCAAATTTGCCTCGTAGCGCATAAACATCAGTATATGGATGAACCATGTATTTCATGTTTTCATTAATCATACCTTCTGTTAAAACTTTATCACAAGCTTCAAAGAATTCAGAATCTCTGTCAAACAGAATTTGTCCAAAACATTTTTCTGTAATCATCCAGTTTTCAGGGGCATCAAATTGAATCCCATACCCAACATTCTGAAAGAATTCTTCATTCGCCTTCATAGAACCAATACACCCTAATTCTTCAGATGCAAAAAATGCAGCTTTTAAGTTAGGTAATTCCTGTAATAGTGTTAAACAAGCAAATACACCGCATTTGTCATCACCACCAATACCTGTTGGTTTTCCATCATCGTTGTATGCTTTGTACGCTAACTTAAGTTGGCTTTGAGTATTACGTAAATTCTCTTCACGAATATTAATTGTATCAATACCATGTACAGTGTCAGTATGAGCAACTACACATGGAAAATAAAAATCTTCGGGTAAAGTTTTGGATTCTTGTTTGGTTGCATACACGTTATTGTGTTTGTCGACAAAATACGGTATGTTGTTTTCGGTTAACCATTTTTCTAAAAAGGCAACCATACGTTCTTCATGATATGTAACCGTAGGAATGCTCAGAACTTCTTTTAATAAATCTAGATTTTTTGTCATAGGACAAATATAGACAATTAATACATATCTTCCAACTTAAATAACGAAGGTTGATATAAAAATTGAGTAAATTGTTCTTCATCCATTTTAATCTCTTTAGTTAATTTGGTTCCTCTGTCTTTAACAGTTAACATAACCGTCATACTTGATGGTTCAAATCCGTTAATTGAAAAAATAATCTCTTTGTCTTTAGGAGTTTCGTACCAAGTTCTTATTTTAAATTTAGATTCAACACGATTTCTAAAATCAAGATAGTCTTTAATTGTGTATTCGGTATCACTTTTTTCTTCTAAAATTTCTATTATTTTTTCAAATTGTCTTGCCACTTCTCGATTGAATGATTCTTTATCAAACTTACTGGAATCTTGATATTCATAACTATTATCAAGCCATCCCCCAATATTACTACCCAACTTGTTTGATATAATTTCAATAGCCATTTCTTGTGCACTTTCGTTAAATAAGTTTAATTGTAATGCCTCGGAGAATAAATCCGCAATAGTTATAGTCACTTCATTGTTGTCACCACCAAGTTCAACACCTATCTCTTCTAATTTATCATCGAATTCAGATTTAATTGCTTCTCTTGCAACAGCGTTCATTTCATAATCTTTTTCTATCTGATAATCATTAAGAATGTAATCAATTTGTGTTGGGAATGCGTCTAACAGTATTTTGTGTAGTGTTTGTCTATATTCGTCACTTTCAAAATCAACTTCTTTATTAGGTAATACCGATGATGCAATAACTTTCAATTTATCACGATTTTCATCGTTTAATGCATACTCAAAAATATATCCTTCTTTAAAATCTTCTTCTATTGTGTACGCGTCATTGAATTCATAAGTGCTATATGGAGACATTACCATATCTCTAAACCACATATCATCTTGACTTAAATTAATGGCTTCTAAAAAATATTCTTTATCACCTAATTTAATAGTAATTAAAGATTGTCCTCTTGGAGTCCTAACCCGAATATCGTCAATGGATTCATCCACTTCAAATAAATCATTATATGTTATTTTTCCTTTAACAAAATTTCTAAGGGCAAGCAATAAATTCTCCTGCTTCTCAGGTTCCTCTGTTTGCTCTCTTATTACCTTATTAACTATTTTTGTTAGGTCTGATTCGGTTAATTTTATTACCCTCATTAAAACGATTTTATTATAAATACCTATTAATTAATTAATATTGATAAATTTTGCTTTGACGGTAAGGTATTTATTCTTATATTTGTGTTCACAAGTTCTTTAAAATATGGGGGTGACTGGTTTTGACTGGAATAGTTACGGTATACAGGCACGTAGTCAGATTTTATCTATGACTTAAATCTACGGTAAAGAAGAATAACAGGCAATACATTTGCAAAATTAGCTGCTTTGGGTTTAACCAAAGAAGCTGGTGTTACAGTAGCTTAATAGTGAACTAACAGACGAGTCGGTGAGCATATAACTTGGGAACAGAAGCTCTTTAAGTGGATACTACTTAGTGTATCAAAAGGTCTCGTTCAGAGGACTACCTTAGTAAAAGTGAACTCGACACAGTTATTGGTAACAATGTTAAAATAGGAACCAATTATTTGTCTATTAAGAACTAATAGAATAAACGTGTAGTCTGTGTATTTTAATATTGCAACACGCGAGTTCGAATCTCGCCACCTCCACTCTTAAAAAAAGGTTCTAATTAGGAACCTTTTTTTATTAAATTATTTTTAATTAAATTACACAATTCCCAAACCATTTCATCTGACATATTATTTTTCATATAATTTATTGATTGGGACACCCACCTAATATTACCTTTTATATAACCTTTTGAACTATCAATTCTATCTAAAGATGCAGTATATATTTGGTTTTTAACTATTTTACTATACGATGATAATATCAATTGAACACCTGAAAATTCACAAATTCCAAGTTGTTTTTCCCATATTTCTTTTAAATCCTCAATTGATACATTTACCTCTTGATTTCGTTTCAAGATATTTCTGTAGTGATATCTAAATTTGGTATATTCATCAAGACGATTATTTGAATGTTGTGAAATTTTATAATCGTTTTTTTTATCTTTAAAGTTTTTTATATTGTGTTTGCCGACACAAGTTCTTGTACAAAAATTAAATCTATTTAATTTTTCGTTACGTCTTAATTCGGTTAGTGGTTTTTCAAATTCTATACCACAAGTTTTACAGGTACATGTACCCATTTTATATTTAGATTTTCTTCGTTCCATATTAATAAATATATGGAGATGGGTAAAAATCATGGAGATGGTTGTTTTTTATAAAAAAATTTATTACCTTTGTAAAAGATATGGGGACCGATTGTAATATATGTAGTGATAAGTGTTATGGTAGAATTGGTTACCACGGCAGTTGTTGTTCTTTAGAAGATAGAGATTATATAATCGGGCCCCATCCAGACACGGAGGATTTTATTAAAAACTTATCTTCAAAATTAGGAAGAGAAATATATGAAGAAGACATATTCATTGGATATGAAGAAGGTAAAAAATTATTCCCTTACAAGACTGCTTGGCAAAACCCAAATTCTTATCCCGCATTTAGAGTTGATTTTTTTAATCCTAAATTACCTTGTATATTCTACAATACAAAAATAAGGGCTTGTAGTATATACGATATAAGACCTCAAACTTGTAGAGAATACGAGTGTGAGTATCTTTCCAACAATACTTAATGCTCCGTTGGACAAATTGGTTAAGTCGCCTCCCTTTCACGGAGGAGATTAGCGGTTCAAGCCCGCTACGGAGTACATTTAGTTAATCACTACACAATATCAAATAAAAACCTTACTTTTATAAAATGAACAAGATTATTTCTGTAATTTATATATTAGTAATATACACTATTTCCCAAGTTTTTACCTATTATCAACTTCAAGGACATTTATTCAATAAGTGGATTAAAGAAAACCCATTTATAATGGCATTGTTAGGTTTACCAATTGGTTATTTTGTAATTAAAGCAAGTAGAGTTATGGTTGAATTATGGGGAGGGCAAACATGGCCGAATCGTTTAATTGGATTCAGCCTTGGAGTTATCATTTTTACATTTATGTCTTGGTGGATACTCAAAGAACCTTTAACACCAAAAACAATCACTTGTTTGGTGTTATGTTTTGTAGTTCTGATGATACAATTTTTATGGAAATAATTACTTATTAGACAATCTTTGAAAGTAATAATAAAGTCCAAAAAAGAATGCCGCAATACAATACAACACGAAGTTGGATTTCCATAAACTTCCTGTCAATAATATTAAAGAATATTGAATTGCATCGAATCCAAAAGGATTGAAGAATAAAGCCAACATTAAAAATACTTGTGATAGATTGCCTTGGAAGGTCTTTCTCCAAGTTTTGTTTTTCATCGTCATTCATATGTTAAAATTAATAATTTATGTCTTTGTTTAGACTTTCTGTTTCAAGATAAATATTCTATTATTAGACATAACCATAAAATATATTGAATTTTGCCTGAGTAAATGGCCAACAAAAAAAATACAAAATTAGAAAATAAGTTTTTAAGTATACTACTTTCTGAATTTGAAAATCAAAAAATAATGGATGATGTTTATAAAATCGCAGTTTGCAATTATTTAGACGGAACATCAGACTGTATACTTATACATAAGAAAAATAAATATTATGACAGATTATGGAATTGGGGAAAGAATTTATATCACATAAAAGGAAATAGTGGTATTTCTTTGGAAGGTGTTATTAGAACATTTAATTTTGACCATATAGAACTTGAACCAAGACATATTTGGGAGCGAAGACGTTCAGGTTGTAATAATTGTAAATATATAAAATAATGACTGAACAAGAAATTTTAAGTGAAATCATCACATTAGAATATGAAGTGACCATGGCGAATTTGTTAGGACATAGACCAACTGATGATGATGAGTATTCAGAAAAAAGAAAAAAAATAAACGAGTTAAGAAAAAAATTAAAAAGTTATGGCAATTAAAATATTAGTAGTTATAAGCATTTTAGTAATTGTATCTGCAGCCATTTGGTTAGTAGATAGAAGTAATCAAAATATATACCAAAGAAGATAATCTAAATTAAAATATGAAAACAATATTTCTTGATATTGATGGGGTTTTGGCAACTAATAAACAGTTCAATAGAAACCGTGAAAAATTCAAATCCAATTACGAATGGGCCGCAGAATATGACGTCCCTTATCCATACGATGAAGGTTGCGTTAAAATTTTGAATGAAATAGTAGAATCTACAGGTGCCCAAATTGTATTGAGTTCTGATTGGAAATTACACTATAATTTGGATACTATGGGTAAAATTTTTGAAGCCAATGGAATCAAAACAAAACCTATAGGAACAACAGAAAATTTTGGTTATAGTGGATTGTTATTGGAAATGTGGAGAGCATCTGAAATTGTAAGTTATATTGACAAACATGATGTTGGACAATGGGTTGTAATTGATGACCTTAATATGCAAAAATGGTTTGATGATTATGAAGGAGGAAAAGGTGATAGATTCTTTATAACTAGAAGTCGTGATGGTTTAAAAAAATCATCCCTCAAAGATAAAATCATCAATAAATTAAACGAATAGACTAAAGTTATATACATATAATTATGACCAAAATAATTAAAAATCCTACATTATTTGTTGACATTGACGGGACCATTGTAAAGTATCGTAAGTTCAGTGAATTAGGTCAATCCACCATAACACCAATCCAAGATGTTATTGATTTTATTAACGACCACCATGCAAATGGAGCAATAATTATCATCACAACCGCCCGTCCTGAGAAATACAGACTATTTACAGAAGAGGAACTTAATACAATAGGTGTTAAGTGGAATCAATTAGTTATGGATTGTGGTAGAGGAACAAGAGTTGTTTTAAATGACATTGACCCAAAAAGTCCAGAAATAAAAAGAGCCGTTGGAATAAATTTAGTTAGAAACGGTGGATTAACCAATATTGAAATCCCATTAGACATTAAACCTTATGAATCAGAATAAATTATCGTTTAAAAGACACATTGCAAAAACAATTACTTATCGCATAATCAGTACTTTAATTAGTTTTATTGTTATGTGGTGGGTTACTGGAAGTATTAAAATTGGTACCGCATTTGGAATATTTGAATTAGTTTATAAACCTATTCAATATTATATTCATGAAAGAGTTTGGTACAGATGGATTAAATTTGGTATTAATGACAAACTTAAAAAATCAAGACCTATTAAAGTAGAAGAACCTAAAGTTGAAAAACCTAAGGACACTGTCAAAAGATTAAATTATACTCGTAGATAAACCGATAGTAATATCGGTTTTTTTTATGAGGTAATAACTATTTATAAGGATATGAATAATGAAGTTAATAAAATTATATCGGTTTACTCAATAATATTAGAGAATAAGTCTATGTTAAAGGAATTTAATACGGTACGTCTTTCTGATACTAATTATTCAAATGTTAAATACGATAATGACGCAACTAAAAATGACACTGTAAACCGAGCTCTTTTAGATGATATTCAACAAGCAGCATCTAATGTTGGCATAGTAGCAACAATTACAACCGCAAAATCAGGGCATAGGCAACAAACAACATCAGGTAATACAAGTAGACACATGTCAGGTGCTGGAGTTGATATTGCTCTATTGAATGGAATTAATTCAGGTGGAGCAAATAACTCTAGTAACGGTAGTGCAGAATTTAGAGCACTTGGAAATAAACTTAAAGATTCATTAGTATCATTAGGTTATACTTGGAATAGTGAATCGGGTAATCCTAAAGCAGTCTTATGGCAAACCGATACAGGTGGAAACCACTATAATCACTTACACGTATCAAATAATTCAGGAGAAACGTCCGA
>Ga0209500_10002256_pt1 | contig 13886 bp, 14 predicted proteins | sample S_140212_EF_Meta_FD_187323 | JGI IMG/M metagenome (GOLD analysis project Ga0209500, IMG submission 187323) | Freshwater microbial communities from Lake Simoncouche, Canada to study carbon cycling - S_140212_EF_MetaG (SPAdes) (version 2) | ecosystem: Environmental > Aquatic > Freshwater > Lake ... | reverse complement strand
TCGACAGGAAGGTACGCCTCTCCATTCGTGGGTACAATGGGCTCATGGCAGTCCCCGGCGAACATCATCCAGCTTTCGAAGAATACTGCGAAACAATTTTTGAATTGCGCGAAGATGACCTTGATGTAATTCAGGCACGCATAGCTGATCGTTTGCGAGTATCTCGACCATCAGTATCAGAAATGATCAAACGCATGTCCGATGAATCACTCATCGAAGTTGCTGGCGGAAAAATCACCTTGACAGTTACTGGCGAAGAACTTGCAGTTCGAGTTGTACGTCGTCACCGCATCGCAGAACGATTCATTACAGACATTCTTGGTTTGTCATGGTCACTTGCACATCGCGAAGCTGGTCGTTGGGAACATGTCATGTCTAACGAAGTAGAAGTCGCAATGAGTCGCTTGCTCGGCGAGCCCACCACATGCCCACACGGAAACCCAATTCCTGGCAGTGGATACGAACCTCCAACAGCCAAAAAACTCTCAGAGCTTTCTTCGGGTCAAGAATTCACTGTTTCCCGCATTCCCGAAGAACTTGAGTTCACTCCTGGCATGTTGGAATTCCTCGAAACTTCACACTTGGTTCCCGGATCGCACGGAACAGTGCAGATCGGTGCTGAAGCTGGCGACATGACTGTCTTGATTGATGGCACTTCTGTCACGGTGGATTCCTTTGCCACCGTGCGCATACTTGTCACTATCTAGTCCCCTCACCATCGGAGTCTCTCGATGACGAATATCAAACGCCTATTCAGTGTTTCTCTCTGCGTTATCGCACTTACATCGTGCGCCACCACCATTAACGGCAGTACCGAATCAACGGTGCCTTCAGTTACAACAACAACCATGGCAGTTGCGCCAACCGGGTCAATCGTTTCCCTGCTTAAACAACTAGTTCCAGTTGCAGATGGTCTCGGACAAGCCATTGTTGACGGTGACTCAAAGGAATACAAAGCAAAAGTTGCGCAAGCTGATGCAATCCTGCTGGCCATAGAGCCATTAATTCGTGAATCGAAGATCGATGTTCTTGAAAGCGTGCAACGAGTCGTAGGGCTAATTCACACTGCTGCTGAAAGAAAACGTCCAGCAGATGCAGACAAAGCACTTCGTTTTATACCGCTCATCATTGACGCGGTAACTCCACTATTGAGCCTTTAGTAATTACAACATTGCGTCAGGCAATGGCATGCGATGCACCACTGTCAGACTGCGCGTTGAACGTGTCAGCGTTACGTACAGCAGTCGTAAGCCCTGCGCATCGTCGGCGACAATCGCTGAAGGCTCTACCACGATGACATCATCAAGTTCTAGTCCCTTTGCTAACGAAGCAGGAACAATAGAAAGATTCTCATCAAGACCAGCAGCTTGTGCGCGTCCGTGAGGAACAGAAGCGGCATCTAGCGCAGTCGACATCTGATCAACCGTGTCATCAGGGCAGATAATGGCAGTTCGGCCTCCGCCTGATTGTTGCAAGAGAACGCGGGCGCGCGCAATAACCGCTTCGTACAACGCTTCAGCTGAATCAACGGCAGTAATGACTGGCGCTTCGTCACCATCACGCACACTTCGTGGTGCACGAAGTCCTGGAGTTGCGGCATGCATGACCTTGTCTGCAAGTTCCATGATTTGCGCCGGAATTCGATATCCAACGGACAACCCAACGATGCGTGGAGTTTTGCGTGACGGCAGATGTTCAAGAACGTCTTTCCAATCATTTGGCGCAAGCGGCCCGGTTGCCTGTGCAATATCGCCAACAACAGTCATTGAGCCACTGAGTGATCGACGAGTAACCATGCGCAATTGCATGGGTGTGAGATCTTGCACTTCGTCAACCACGATGTGACCGAAGGTACGAATCTCATCAGTCTCGTCAACTTTGCCGCTCTTACGCGGACGTGGCCCTAACAAGAATCGAGCCTCATCAAGAAGCGCAGCATCTGCATTGCTCCAACGCACTTCTTCTAATGAGTCAGAACGATCGCGATACAACGCTAAGTAATCAGACTCGGGCAAGATGCCATTCGCAGCTAACTTAAGCAACGCCTTCGAGCCGAACAGGTCATGTAACAACTGAGCCGGTGTTAGAACTGGCCACATGCGCTCTAATACTGCGCGAATTTCGGGCGTACCTGTAAGCGCATCACGAATATCTTCTGCATCAGCACCACTTCGGAAACTTGCAGCCAATGCTGCCCACACTTCGTTCTCCACATAACGACGCGCTTGGTTATGTCGGTGATACCGACGTCGTGCGGCCTTAATGATTTGCACTGACTCTTCAGCACGTAAACGAACAAAGCCAACACCGTACGGCAATTGCACATCTTCGCGAAGTGGACGTTCACGATCTGTGATTGCTTTATCAATAACTTTTGCAATGCGCTTATTGCCCTTAACTCGCGCAACATTCGAAGATTCACGCAATCCGAACTGCACTTCAGGAATCAGGTCAGCCAATATGACCTGCTGCACGCCTGCTTCACCAAGTGATGGCAACACGCGTTCGATGTAGCGCAAGAACACTCTGTTAGGCCCAATAACCAATACGCCTTGATCTTCTAGCGGAAACCGATGGGTGTACAACAAATACGCAGCGCGGTGGAGTGCCACCACGGTCTTGCCTGTTCCGGGGCCGCCTTGCACAACAAGAACTCCAGCTTGTGGCGATCGAATGATTTCATCTTGCTCTGCCTGAATGGTTGCAACGATGTCGCCCAGTTGTCCGGTTCTGCTGCGGCCAAGCGCCGTGAGCAATGTGCTGTATCCGCGAAGTCCTTGACGCGGGTCATCACCGAGTCCGTCGTCTTGCCCGACACCAAGATGTCCTTCACCAAACAACTCATCTTCAAGTGCCAACAGTTGTGGGCCTTCAACAACAAAATGGCGACGACGCAGCAAACCCATTTGTTCACGACCAGTGGCACGATAAAACGGCTCGGCAACCGGTGCGCGCCAGTCAACAACAACTGGTTCACGGTTTGCATCAGCAACGGCAAGGCGACCGATATGAAAACTTTCTACCCCGTCACCAGAATCTGCAGTGCGATCAATTCGACCGAAGACCAACGCAGCGTTTCCCAGTTCCAATTGCTCTAAACGATGCACAAGATTTTCATCAAACACATTGCGCTCAAGGCGAGCCTGGAATGTTCCGCCGGGCCCAGATGAGGTCAATTCACGAATCTTGAGCGCGCCGACACGGCTTGCTTCAAGGCACTCATAGGCATGCAGGATGTATGCCTGCTCTTGCTCTAGTTCTGGGTGCTGCTGGGTCATAGACACCAATCTGCTTTCCACGTGCGACCTGTTTTCAGGGTGTTAAGAGGTTATCCCCCAAGGACTCGCCAACAACACCCAGGCGCCGCACACATCCCGACTGCACAACGGGCTTGAGTTTCGTCACAATCTCGTCCCGACAATCGGTTTTCCTAGGAGGTTCATCGTGCAGTCACGTTCCATTCACCACCCACTGGCCTGGCTTTCCATCAGTGCCCTCGTCCTCACCATCTTCATTGATATCTCTCGCCAGCCACCCGTGGTTCTGGCAGAGGCCAATGGCTCTGGTTCTCTCATTGGCGACAACATCGAAGCACAAGTCAGTTTCGATGCACCTGGCACTACAGACCCATGTACGTGGCATGTTGTTACCAGCATCACTCCCACTCCGGGCCCGTCATCAGGCCCCATCACTGTGCGTTCCCGCGACGGTATTGACGACGTGTTGTACGTTCGCCGTTGTCCAACCAGTCAGTCATTGCATTGGATACCGCAGACAACGTCGTCTCGAGTTGCGCAACAGTCCGAAAGCAAAGTGTCGCGGCTCGTCAATATGTTGTTAATCAAAACTGCACCACCTTCAAACAAGATGGTTGTCAACGTAGGCACGTGGTTTTGGGTACCGCGCGCAGTGTGGAAGTCAGTCAGTGTCACCGCGTACATTCCAACTTCGGTTGGTCCAATCACAGTTACGACAACAGCAATTCCAACATCGCTCATTTATTCACCAGGAGACGGCAACAACGCAGTCACGTGTAAAGGCCCAGGCACTCCATGGTCACAATCTCGTGGTGACGACGACACAAGTAGCTGCATGTACACGTACTCATCGGCATCTCACACCAGAACAGCCGGTACATATGCCGCAAACACCGCCATTAAGTGGACCGTCACCTGGCGTTCCAATTTGGGAGTCGGGGGGCTATTGCCCAGTATTCGCACGGGTCTTACAACCCCTGTTCGGGTACTGGAAATGCAAGCATTGTCTCGATGAGCCATTCCGCCAATAGCCTCGTGCGGTACCCCTGAAAGGCCCAACGATGAACGAAGACAAAGATCGCTTTCTCCTTGACCGCCGCTACACAGCAGCGTTTGAGAATCTTAAAGACTCAACAATTGCCACTTTGACATTGGCACTTGAAGGCGACCTTCGCGACGGATTCGCTCGCATCGTCGGTTTGTCTGCAACAGCTTTTGATGACGAAGCGTCTCTTGGTGCTCTTGTTCGCGACGGCATTGCAAAGCGCCGTGCCGCACATGACGCAGGTGTCGTTCTTGCAGAGCCATGCACGCAGTGGACAATCGAAAAGCTTGCTGACTCTTCAGAAGATCCAACTCTTGAAGAACTTCACGCTGTACTTCCAGAAGCTCTTGAGAAGTTTGGTCTTGATGCAGTGCGCCTGATGGTTATTCAGTACTCACGTTCACTTAAAGGTTTCCGTTTGCTCGTTGCATCTGATGAGCGTTTCGCGCCATCAGGTCCTGCACCAGTGACTGCTGTTCGCGAAATTGATGAAGCTGCACAAGCTGCAAAGCGTGAAGCACGCAAAGCACGCAAGGCTGAAGAAAAAGCTGCAAAGGCTAAGCAGCAGGGCCGCCGCTAAACACTCTTTGTTCTAGAGAAATGTCAGCGTGTCGCCGACGGAAACTTTTCCGGGCGTAACAATGCTGGCGTAAATTCCGGCTGCTTGATTCAAGTCACGAATGACATGACGAAGAATTGCACGATCATCTGGGATGTCACCTGTAACTCGACGTGTAATCATGACGCAACGTGGGCACGGATCATGAAACTCAACAACTGCTGAACCCAACTGTCCTTTACGGCCCTTCCATGAAAATTCTGGGTGACCAGTTTCGTTTGGTGTATCGAGCACAACGCTCGGACGGAATCGCAAAACATCAACAACTGAATCAGGTACTGCCTTCTGCATTGCTTCAAGCGCAGAAGTTGTCATCACTAGTAACGGGAAGCAGTCATAGTGGGTTCCTGGCGGAGTGGCAAAGTCGAAAATAACTGGCGGAAACACTGCGAAGTCTGGCAACGGTTCATCTTCTTCACGTCCCATGATCTCTCGTATCTCGGTCATCATGTCGGGATTATCAGGCACTCCAGATTCGAAATGCTCAGTCGAACCATCTGTCGGCAAAGACTGAAGTAAAACAGGCCGACCAAATGTTGCACTCAACAGATCATCAACGTTTGCATCACGACTGCTGACTTCTTGTCCGTTCGGCAGAGTAATGACGACGTGTTCTGAACCGTCTCCTGCTGAACGTGCTGCGCACTGCATAAGCAGAGGAATTTTCTTGGCGCCTCGAATTCCACTGCGTTCAACGTCACGAATCGCCCAATGACGGTCACCGACAATTCCAAGTGTTGATAAAGAAACCGAATCAGTTGTTACACCAATCATGGATTTCACCGGGTATGTCCATAACTGAGTCACCTTCATAGGTATGCCTTACTTGTAATACGGGTTTGAACCTGCTGCGTGGTCAGTTATATCACGAACTTTTAGTACCCCTGGCACCTGTTCAACCAATGTTGTTTGCACGCCGTCAAGCATGGTCATCTTGCTCATTGAGCAACCGTGGCAACCGCCGCCCATAGTCAAATAGGCAACGCCTTCAGTGTCGTGACCAACGAAAGTGACAAAGCCACCGTGTGCAGCAAGTGATGGGTTTACATCTACAGAAATAACAGCTTCGATTGCTGCTGAGAACTCGTCATCATTGACAAGACCTTCAATCATTGCAGCCGGTGGCTTGTTCGGGTTACGAATGATGAGGCCTTGACGCTCTGAGTAATCAAGGGTTGCACCATTGATGAATTCGAAGCTGGGAAGGGGAATTATGACTTTTAAGCCATTAATCGTGCGCACTTCATCGGAAAATGCAGCTTGCGTAACAATTTCAAATGACAAGTCGTACTTGAACTCTTCACCTGGCGCTGCCATCACTTCAAGACGAAGTCCGAGACGTTCTTTCTCTGGCTCTTCATCGCGAAGAATTTTGAGTTGAACGAGTGCCTCGTCCGTGATCTCAATAATGGTGTCAGTGTTTTGGGGGGCAAGTGGGCTCACGTTGTGAAGGCTATCTACTAGTAGGGGTACCAAACACGACGAACGCCGTTATTGGCCTACTCGCAGGTTAGAACCGCCACCATCGACTTGAATTCGTTGGCCTGTGATGTAACTGGCACTAGGGGAACAGAACCACAGCACAGCGTTTGCGATGTCTTCTGGTTGACACACCCGACCAAAAGGAGCTGCCTCGTCCATTGAGCGCAGATCGTCCATCTCGCGACGTCCCGTCATTGCGCGTGCAAGACGTACACCCATGTCGGTCTCTACAAGACCAGGCGCAACGATGTTTACACGAATGTTGTTTGGGCGTTCTTCCTTCGCCAATGTCAGAGCAAGCGCTTCCATTGCAGCTTTACCCATGTTGTATGGCGCACCATTTGCAGACATGCCTGAAGTAGCAACTGATGAGATAAACACAATGTCACCGCGACCACGCGTACGCATTGACGGGATCAAGGCGCGACACAACTGGTGTGGCCCAAGCGCGTGAGTTGCAACTAACTGCCACAGTTCTTCCGGCTCAGTCTCTGCAATACTGCGACCCTTCGATGCGATTCCACCATTAAGAATCGCAATGTCAATTCCACCATGTACAGACAAAACATCTTTCACTAGTGCGACGTTCTCCGCAGGAATGTCATTTGAACCTTGGTGAATAGTTGCCAAGCCACCTGCATCAAGGATTGCTCGCTGAGTTTCTTCTGCGGCTTCCTTGTCGCGACGATAGTTAATGGCAACAGTTGCGCCCTCAGAGGCGAGTAACTCAGAAATCGCACGACCAATACCACGCCCTCCGCCAGTTACTAATGCAATGCGTCCGTCTAATACACCCATGATTCCCCCATGTGTTTCCAACGAACAGTGCCGTTGAGTTCTATTTATGACAACCTAGACCTATGAATGAAGGAAGTCGTAAGGCAATCATCGCAGCCTTTTTTGCCAACCTTGGTATCGCAATTTCTAAATTTATTGGGTTCCTCCTTACTGGCTCTGCTGGGCTAGCCGCTGAAGCGGTCCATTCGTTTGCCGATACCGGCAACCAGGGCCTTCTCATGCTGGGCGCAAAGCGGTCAATCAAGGCTCGCGATGAAGAACATCCATTTGGGCACGAACGCGAGCGCTACTTCTGGGCGTTCGTCGTTGCGCTTGTCTTGTTCAGTATGGGCGGACTCTTCGCACTGTACGAAGGCATCCATAAATTTCGTAACCCACACGAGACCGAGAACATGGGCATCGCAATCGGAATTCTGATTGTTGCAATTCTTCTCGAGTCATATTCATTGCGAACTGCGGTGAAGGAAACTGCTCACGTGAAACCCGCTAACCAGAGTTATTGGCAATTCATTCGCTCTGCAAAACAGCCTGAACTTCCTACCGTGCTACTCGAAGATGTCGCAGCTGAAACAGGTTTGTTTTTTGCACTTGCCGGAGTTTTGCTTGCCCATTTCACTCACGAACCACGATGGGACGCAGTTGGCTCTATTGCTATCGGCGTACTACTTGTCGTAGTTGCCTTCATTCTCGGTGCGGAGATGAAGGGATTGCTAATGGGTGAAACAGCATCGCCGGAAATGCGAGTTGCACTCACCAAGGCCCTTCGCGATCATCAACACATTCAACAAGTGATCTATCTACACACCGAACACTTGGGGCCAGATGCGCTTCTCGTTGCGGCCAAGGCAATTTTCAACCCGTCCCTTTCAGCTGCCGATGTGAGTCGCAGCATTGACGAAGCAGAGGCGAAGATGCGCGAGGCAGTGCCTGCGGCGCGATTCATCTTCATCGAGCCTGACATCGCTCGGTCATAGGTATAACCTCACAGTTACAACACATCACGGGGAGCTCGCGCGATCAGCGGGCTGAGAGGGTTACTGCGGTAGCCGACCCGAAAACCTGATCTGGGTAATGCCAGCGGAGGAATCGACATATGGCTTCAGGCCACACTCTCATCTTTATTGGCGGAGACCCACCACATCCGAATATGCGTCATCATCTTCCGACAGACGCCTACGTCATCGCTGCAGATTCCGGATATGCGCATGCCATTGCAATGGGCTTTGTTCCAAACGAATTAGTCGGTGATATGGATTCGATTACGGCAGTTGATTTAACTGATGCTCGTGATTCAGACATTCTCATCTCACAGTTTTCGGCAGACAAAGATCTCACTGATACTGAGATTGCAATTGCTTCAGCAATCGCGCGACATTCCACGCACGTCACTGTTGTGTCGGGTGGTGGAGACCGTTTTGATCATGTACTCGCAATGGTTCATTCACTTGCATCGTGTGCTGGCACTGTTGTTACCTCATTGTTGATCGGCACAGCCCGAGTGTCATACGTGTCTAATGCGCACGAATTCCAGCTTGCCACACGGGCCGGAGACATCATTTCGCTTATTCCAATTGGCGGTGCCGCCACCGTCACCACAACCGGATTGCAGTGGGAACTAACCAACAGCACATTGCAATCGTTTGCCTCACGTGGCGTCAGCAATGTCGCAATAGGAAAATCTGTCGTAATCAGTGTTACTGACGGCTTACTTGCTGTTATTGAACCCTTCTTTCTCAACCCCGGAGACATCTCATGAAATTCATACGAACACTTCTTGCTACATCGTTCATTTTGGTCATCACTGCATGTTCCTCTCCATCGTCAAACTCCTTAACTGATGCCACTCCAAATGAAGTCACTCTGCTGGCCTACGACGCATTCACTCCGCAAGAGGGAATCTTTGATGCCTTCACTGCGGCTACCGGTGCAAAGGTAAAAGTGGTTACAGGTGGTGATTCCGGGGCTTTGATTTCTAAAGCCATCCTGACCGCGGGCACACCCGAAGGCGACGTGCTGTGGGGCCTAGATAACACTCTGTTGTCTCGTGCACAAAAAGCTGAATTGCTCACAAGTTACGAACAAGTTGACTACGGCGACATTTGTGTCAACTTTGACAAGCAATGGTTTGCCACTCACAAAATTCCAACACCTTCATCCCTTGAGGACCTCGTACTTCCTGCATATAAGGGGCTCCTTGTCACTCAAGACCCCGTTGCTTCGTCTCCCGGTCTCGGATTTCTTCTCGGCACTATTGCTCATTTTGGATTCGAGGACTGGCAGGACTACTGGACATCACTAAAGACCAACGGTGTGCACATTGCACCCGATTGGACAACTGCATACACCATTGATTTCTCTGGTGCTTCTGGCAAAGGTAAATACCCACTTGTGGTTAGTTATGGTTCAAGCCCGCCCGCAGAAGTTCTATACGCAGAAAAACCCATCAACACCCCACCCACTGCAGTCATCGAATCCACATGCTTTCGGCAGACCGAATATGTCGGCGCACTACGTGGCACTCGTAACCCAAATTTGGCTACACAATTGATTTCTTATCTGCTCGATGTTCCATTTCAAGAATCAATGCCGTTGACATTATTTGTTTTTCCCGTAAACAAAAAAGCCACATTGCCAGATCTATTCACCAAGTTCGCTGCAGCTCCGAAGAATCCGCTGACACTGGATCCAGCAGATATTGAAAAGAATCGCGACTCGTGGCTCAACACGTGGAGAGACATCATCTTGTGAGGAAAACAAAGACACTTCTCATTGCCCCCGCGGTATTTCTGAGCGTCTTTTTTGTTGTGCCTGTAACCAATACGGCCCTTCGCTACTTTCGCTTCTCTGAGTTCAGCAGTGTTCTTTCGTCACAGTCGTTGCGCGGCGTCGCATGGTTCTCGCTATGGCAAGCGGTTTTCAGCACGCTCATCACGTTGGCAATAGCGCTTCCTGCCACCTGGGCACTATCGCGATACACATTCCGCGGGTCTCAAGTAACTCGTGGCATTCTCACTGCCCCATTCGTCTTACCTGCAGTTGTTGTTGCCGCCGGTGTTCTGGCAATCACAAATTCCAGAGGTGTGATCCCGATTCTTTGGGCGCATGTTGTGTTCAACGTGTCTGTTGTTCTGCGTATTGTCAGCCCACGATGGTCCATGGTGAATCTTCGACTTGAACATGCTGCTGCCAACCTGGGCGCTCGACCGTCTCGCACATTCGCATTAGTTGTGTGGCCTCAGATCTCGGATGCAGTCATCAGCGCAGCCACTCTTGTGTTTATTTATTGCTTCACATCTTTCGGAGTCATTGCAATTCTCGGCGGTATCTCGCGACGGACATTAGAGAGTGAAATCTTCACGCAGGCAGTGCGACTAGGCAACACCGAGACCGCAACTGCACTCGCCGTTTTGCAAGTCGTCATCATCAGTGCGGTCTTTTTCATCACTCGTCGTAGTTCCCGCCCAAATTCAACTTCTATTCACGTCAGCGCTCCGCAGCCACTCCGCACAAAACCGAGACACCGCATCACACCAGTGCTCATCGCATCAACAGCGATAGTCGTCGTCGCGTCCCCGCTTCTAGCAACCATCTACAGATCACTGGTTGTGAATAATCAATTCTCGTTCAGTGCGTGGCGCACGATATTTTCTGGTTCGTTGCCAGCTCTGTCTGTCTCTCCGCAATCGGTGATCTCCAACTCACTGATATTCGCCATCGCTGCTGCATGTATTTGCGTGCCTCTCGCCTTATTAGTAGCAACCGCATCTGCTCCTCGCGCGCTGTTCTCGATACCACTCGCAGTTTCCGCTGCAACTCTGGGCATCGGCCTTATCATCACCTTTAATACGTCTCCTTACGCATGGCGATCAGAGCGGTGGTTCATTCCAGTCATCCATGCGGTCATCGCGTTGCCACTTGTAATTCGCGCATTGGAACCAGCTGCCCGGGCCATCCCTGCATCGCTTCGTAACGCATCAGCCACCCTCGGTGCATCACCATTCGTAACATGGCGCCGCATCGAACTGCCACTACTGAAACCTGCACTACTTCGTGCAACGGGCCTTTCAATGGCTGTATCACTCGGCGAATTCGGCGCAACTTCGTTCCTATCGCGATCAGGCTCCACCACCTTGCCTATTGCAATCGCACAACTGCTCGGCAGACCAGGTGTCGCCACACAACAAGCGGGTTTTGTACTCGCAGCACTCATGGTTCTCGTCACAGTCGGAGTCATGAGTCGTGCTTAACGTTTCAAATCTTTCTGTTGCATTCGACAACACCGTGGTTGTCGACGACGTTTCTTTCACAGTTCCCACCGGTGAAACGTTGGCGATTACCGGCCCGTCTGGCATTGGTAAAACCACACTGCTTCATGCAATCTGCGGAATTGTTCGCACAACCCACGGCACCGTCCACATTGACAATGTCGACATCACTTCGTTACCCACCCACAAACGTGGCATTGGCCTTGTTTCACAAACTGGCGACCTGTTCCCCTCCATGACGGTGAGTCAGAACATCGAATTCGGATTACGCATCGCAAAAATGCCCCAAATACACCGCGCCGCACGGGTTACGGAACTACTAGAAATGCTCAATCTCGCCCATCTGAAAGAACGAAATGTAGCTGAATTATCCGGAGGCGAAGCCCGCCGAATCGCCCTTGCTCGGGCATTGGCTCCCCGACCACGGATCCTTTTGCTCGACGAACCGCTTTCCGGGCTCGACCAAACGACCCACGATGCGTTGATGTCAGACCTCGCTCGAGTCCTGAAACAGACCGCCACCACTGCCCTTTTGGTCACCCACGATCAGTCAGAAGCAGATTTTCTTGCAGATACCACCTTCGTATTCCCGCACAAATAGTGTCCTGAAACCCAATAAAACAAGGGGTTTCTGACCATTTGTTATCGCATTTGCACGCTGTATTCTCTTCAGTGCTGAGCCTTTTATCCCCCGCAGGCACATTTCACCAAACTGAATGACATCGGCTGAAGCAAAAAGTGACTTTCGCCCGAGTGACAAAAAAGTCAATGGATATCCACGATTTGAGTGCGCAGATGGAATAAGTTTTCGCTTATGAAGAAACGTGAACTCATCCAAGCAGTAGCCATTCACACCGATGTCGATAATAAGACAGCGGCCAAAATGGTTGAAGGAACAATCGACGTCATCCTTGCGAACGTCGCCAAAGGCGAGATTGTAAATATCTCAGGCTTTGCGAAATTTGCAAAGATCAAGCGTCCAGCCCGTATGGGTCGTAACCCAGCCACAGGCGAAACAATCAAGATCAAGGCAAAAACAGTTGCCAAGATCACCGCACTCAAGGGCTTCAAGGACATCGCACTCGGTGTCACTGCAGCACCAAAGGTGAACACAGTCAAGCGCGCAGTTGCACCAGCACCTGCGAAGAAGGTTGTGAAGAAGGCAGCTCCTGCAAAGAAGAAGCCAGTTGCTAAGAAAGCTGTCAAGAAGACAGTGAAGAAGGCAGCTCCTGCAAAGAAGAAGCCAGTTGCTAAGAAAGCTGTCAAGAAGACGGTGAAGAAGGCAGCAAAGCGCCGTTAACTCTTGCGCAGGTCTTGTACCTGTGAATTGAAAACATCGAACAAAAGGTTCGGTTTGTTACGAAAGTGGCAGACCGGGCCTTTTGTCATTGTTGGGAGTAACTGCGCCATTCTTCTTCAGTCCAATGTTGACGTAATTCCGTGGTCACAAAATCAGTCACCCACCGCACCATGTCGATCCACGGCAACTCAGCTGACATCACTTCAGTAAAGGCCATGCCCTGTAGTAGCAACGATGCATCATCAATACCCATCTCGACTGGTTCGCCTTCAGCTGGCGCAACAAGTCGGGCTTCCAATTCAATGATGTGTTCCGTGTTCCACATTGTGCTCGTTTCAGCATCAAACATTTGGTCAAGCATGATGCCCAGAATCTGCGACATCGCCATCACCGCTTCAGGTTCAAGATGAATTGTGCGTGCTTCGATCACTGTGGGCTCTATCTGTTAGTCGTGATCTATCAAGTTTACGGACCGAGCGTGGTTGTAACGCCACCAGGTTGCAGAGCCAACAATGATGGGCAAGAACCACGTGAGGAATCGGTACAGAAGCGTTGTTCCTGTCGCATCAAGTGTGCTCACGCCAGCTCTTTCCAGCAGAACAATTAGTCCTACTTCGGCTAATCCAGTTCCGCCCGGAATTGGTGACAGCGCAATGACAACGCGTACTAATGAAAACGCAACAAGGGCTTCTCGAAATGTAAGCCCATCTACGTTGAACACAACAGAGGAAGTCCATAAACACACGAAACCTGCCGCCAATGTGCTGACCGAAGCTGTGAAAATGAGCGCCCACCGAGTACGTAACAACTTGACTAAATCGTCACGCATTTCAATAGAAAAAGCCAACGGCTGAGTTCGTTCTACTATTCCTCGCGCTTTTGGAAATCGGGCGGGAACCTTGCGCAACAGATACGAACGAACTGAGCCTGTGAAGCGTCCGACAGCGGAAAACATCGTCGAAGACCTCAGCGCTAACCACCAAAACACGATTGACACAACGATGAGAGGAATGCCAACAACTACAGCCAATGTTTGTTCTGATGACGCAGTCCCACCAAGTACAGGACCAACCAGCAACAGACTGGGAAGACCCCACGTAGTGAATGAAGGAACTACAGC
>Ga0209500_10002250_pt1 | contig 13908 bp, 12 predicted proteins | sample S_140212_EF_Meta_FD_187323 | JGI IMG/M metagenome (GOLD analysis project Ga0209500, IMG submission 187323) | Freshwater microbial communities from Lake Simoncouche, Canada to study carbon cycling - S_140212_EF_MetaG (SPAdes) (version 2) | ecosystem: Environmental > Aquatic > Freshwater > Lake ... | reverse complement strand
CGAAGTCACGATCCAAGCCGATGGCATCAAGTTCGGACTCGAGTGCTCTGATGTGCCCCATGCTGGCGATGACGGTCCACCCGTCTCCCAGAAACCCTTGAATTTTTTTACACTTTGCTGGGCTCTCAACAATGACCAGTGACATTTGTATACTATTAAGTATAGTGTAAGTTCAGCCCAATTTTATGTATCCGAAAAATTGAAATGTGTCACCGCGATTAAATATGTAGTCAAAACATAAGCAAAAATGAGCAACAACACGTCATTTCGTGCGTGGACACCCCAGAGTACTGGGCGTTCACAGACGACTACTGGACGCCCACAGACGACTACTGGACGTCCACAGACATTATATCATGGTAATTGGAGGCAAACAAATGCAAACGACTTTCCTATTCTAGTAACAAGTGTAAAGAATACATCCTCTGTTCCGTCTACGCCTTCCTTGGCTGCGCGCCTTGCTATAGCCATTAAGAATGACGAAGAGCAAATTCTTTTAAAGAAGCAGCTTGAGAATAAGGAGAAGGAAAAGCAGAAGGATGATAATTATATTCATGTTCTACCTATGTCGCAGTATGGACGTGTAAAGTATTTGGCAGAGAAGAGAATCAAGGAAGAGAAGAAGAAGGAGAGTGAGGCTTATGAGCATGAGTATCAGTGGCAGATCTCACGAGAAATCAGCCGTGATGTCTTTGAGAGTGAACATGCTTATTCAAATCGCCTCTCGACTCATCACGAGGAACATCTATATGACAATAATGAAGATAGTGAAGAGTAAAACAAGAAACATAATTAAAAGATAAAAATTTAGACGAACATTATTTTCTTTTTTACTGGCAGCTACATATTTTTCCATCATTAGATCGAGTTTAATAATTTGGCAATATGAATGTGATGATGTATGTAGTTCACTGTTACTGAATACGAGACATGGTAAACCATGTGATTCAAAAATAACATAACCGCTTTGTAAAGCGTTTAAATTATTATGTGTTGTTGTCCAGTAGTCTAGAATTTTATGAATAAGGTTCTCATTTTCAGTTGATACATGTAACGTGATTGGTTCAGCCGTTTTAGTGTAGAATGTAGTAGATGAATAAGAAAGATCATTGGAAAGGGGATATTGAGTAAGAACTGTTGCTTTTTTTACATAGGTTGTCGACTCGTCGAGTATTGTTTTTAGATCAACTTCTTGATTAACTAAAAAATAATTATGGATGTACTCCATTCTAGTTTTAATGTTTACTTTTGTTTAACTCAAAATTCATTTATAGTATTTACACCTGTATTCACACAAACATACAGATGCCATAAGCCAACGGCAAGTGTAAGTGCAACGATAATAAGAGTATAATTAGGTCTTGAAGGTGGTTCCTTTGGATTTAGGTGCTCTTCAAGCTTCTCCTTGATGGTATCGGAGATGGTCCTGGGTCTAATGCTTTTGAAATCACTCTCATCTTCATTCTCAGCATCGGCATCATCAGCATCAGCATCACTCTCTTCAGGACTCAAGTGTTCCTCGATCGCCTTTTCAATCATAGCATTTATTGTTAGTCCCTTATTATTCTTTAGGGCAGAGCAATCGCAGTCGGTACACTTCGCTGTGCAGAGAGGAGGCATTTCAGAATCTGACATTTCTTCCTCTTGATTTTCAAGAGGGGGAATATCAGTCTTGACAGGTTCGAGCTCAATTCCTCGCCACATCTCGGGCTCTGCAGCAACAGCGGGCTCTTGATTAGCAACCTCTGTATCAAAATCGAGAGGCTCAGAGGCGACAGCGGGCTCTTGATTAGCAACCTCTGTATCAAAATCGAGAGGCTCAGGGGCAACAGCAGGCTCGGGCACAGGCACAGCACTTACAGCCACAGGCACAGCAGGCTCAGGCGCGACAAGGTCAGGTTTAGTAAGATCAACAGCAACTACAGGAGTTTCGGACGCTACCTTAAAGACTCGCGACTTTTTTGCAACAGGAACAGGCATATCATCACTCATTTTCTACATACCTGTAAGCCGAAAATTTCCTCAATTTTACCGCGTGCTAACTTGCCGCGTGTTAACTTCAGCACCCTCCACCATATATATTTTCTTCCACTCTTCTACTGTATTATGTTTTACATAGAATCCAGGAAAGATTTCCATAACACTTCCATCATCTCCAAGACGTCCAGTTGAAATCCGTTTTCCATTTAAATGAATACGAATGAAGACGGGTTCTTTCTTGTAATCACATGGATCATGCCCATAACGCCATCGTTCGCCGCAATGATCACAATGTTGTTTTGAATTAGTCATACTACTTCTGAACAACATAATAAATGAAATCAAATTTACACTCTATATTTTCTTGATACTCTTATTTTTCTTGCTGTAGACTTTCTATGTTTTTGTGTTCTACCTCTCGGTAATCGTCTACCACCTTCTGCCTCTCTATTTCTTAGTTGTCCACCGCGTGGACCAGCAGCACTAGTCGCACTAGTCGCAACAGGCGCACTAGGAGCAGCAGGAGCACTAGGAGCAGCATGAGCAACAGGAGCACTAGGAGCAACAGGAGCAACAGGAGCACTAGGAGCACTAGGAGCTTTGGCTCTCGCGAGCACATTGGCAGCAGCCTGAGCAGCAGCTCTTGAAATCGCATTTGCAGCAGTTCTTTCTCTGGCAAGGGCTTCCTTTGTTGCTTCTCCTCTCGCCCGTTCAACAGCAAGGGCTTGGGCGGCGCTTGCATTTTTGGCTACCTGTTCCGTTCTCTTTCGAGCTTCCTCCAGTTCTCTTTCTAGCGGTGCTTTTGCTGCTGCAATGGCTGCTGCCATATTTGTAGCTTCTTGCGCTTTTTGTTGTCTATTGATTTCGGCTGCAGCTGCCGCTTCTTGGCGTGCTTTAAGCGAAGAACCTACAAAAGCAAATCCTTCTTTAAGAACTGCCCAATCCCTTCCTGCATCCACTATAGAAATCTTTGAAAGTTCTTCATAGTGTTTTATTATAGATTGAAATGATGCTAATTCGGCTGTATATTGTCCCTTTTTCTTTGGGTCTGGTTCATTATATAAACCTATCATCTCTCTTAACTGACCATACTTCGTTTGTAAATTAGTCATTGTGTTAGCATCAATCATACTTGATTTTCCAGAAGCAATATTATGAGAAATAGCTTCTTTTAGAATATCCTCTTTGGATTTTTTTGCTGCCTCCTCTCCTGTTCCTGATGCCTTTTGAAATTCTGTCATATATCTGGTGGTATAATGAGGTAAAAATAATCTAAACCAATCTAAGTCTGTCATTTTATATTGAGGAGGTGCCACACCAGGTGCCGCACCAGCAGTATTTCTTATAAGAGCCACAGGTACGGGTCCAGCCTGTTTAGGCTTACGACTTTCATCGAGTTTTTGATCAAACTGTAGCTTTTCTGCTAATTCTTCCATTACTTTCATATCACATATCTTGGCAAGTTCTAATATTATTTGTCTATTTAAATTATTTGCTTCTGCTGATCCTACCTCAGGTGTTTCTTGAACCGCTTTTCCGTCAACAACTTTGGTTATAGATGTTAAATTTATTTTCATTTGTTGAATATCAGGCAATATGTATTTTTTAAAGATGGCACACATATATTCAGTTGTTGCCCTTTCTATAGCGGCATCTAAACCTGTTTTTATTTGTTCCATTTTTTCAACAAAACTTTCTAGTTGAGTTATTTCAGCCATAGCATCTCGTAATTGTCTCCATTCAGTAGTGGTGTGATTTAAAGAACCACGAGCACCAATAAGCGCTGAAGAAACAAGTGCCAAATCTCCTGTTCCCCGCGCGAGCCACAATCCTGTTCTTATTGCTGACCCCCCTGCTTCCATTCCGTAACCGGCGACTGTACCCAATCCTCGAACGACTTGAGTTCCTCCCTCGCCAACCCATGATTGCCAACATTGTAGATTAAATAAACTTGATTTAGAACATTGTTTTGGTTGACCCGTCGGGTTATACAGTCCAAGAGTTACACATGAACCGATAAATTGAAGGAAAGTTGTTTCTTCTCCCATTCTTTCTGTAAATTGTTTATCAACTTCGCTGCCTTCGCCATTCCCTGATAACGGGTTTATACCAGTCATTTTCCATTCTTTCTCAGGATCTTCGGGTATTCTAGGTACACATTGGTTTTGACCGTGATTCCAATTCATATTTCGCACGCAAGTCTTTTCTCTACATTCAAAATCAGATGCGGCGTTCTCTGCAAGATGTCCTTCTTCGATAGCTTCTGCTTCTGTGCGAGGGCGAAGTGTAGAAGCTACAGTTTGCGCAGGTGTACATCCTAGTGCCCAACCCAATGTACCACAATTTTCTGGTATAACATAACCTGGCACTAGTTTTTGTCCATAATTGAGTGGTGCGCCTGTTGAAACAGGACGACTGCCAATAGGGCAGTTGGGTTGGTTTTGGTACAATTTTGGTTGAGTGGCTTGTACAATAGTAGTGCTAGGCGTAGTAGTTACAGGCTTTTTACGAATCATATTCGGTGTAATCGAATCAGGCGTATAACCACGCCTCATGAGGTGAAATGCCATAAAACCTAGATTTGATACGCCTGCTACTCCACCATATACGCCTGCTTTCGCTGACGCAGCTGTTATAGTATTTTGAACTGCTTTATTTAAAGCAGCGTTATTTGTTTTAAATTGTGTTGTATTAATTGAAGTCACACCAAATTTTTTAATAAGATTTGTTTTCTTCTTAAATATTGTTTGTTTAAAGGCAGCTAATCCAGTTGCTATGTTAACTGCATCTACCATATTAGGTTTAAAACTTTTGAAAAACTCTTTACATGCAATTTTTATATTTGCGCCGCCATTTGTACTAAGTTCGCGAGTAAGTAATGAAAAAAATTGTGTTTGTGCATCATATATAGATAAGAAATCCGCTTTTCTTCTTAGAATCAAAGCGGATTTAATATCAATGTCCCTATTTTGTTCTACAAGGTTAATTGCAGCATCTATAGTTATTATTTCTTGTCTAGACGAAGATGTAGTTAATATCATACTGTCACCAGCTATACCGGCAAGTCTACTACCAAAATGTATTGCATAAATCATTAATTGATCACTTTTCTTTTCTGTAAGGAGAGCAAGTTGGTCGCCGAGCTGCTGCTTGTTTTCTGGTTTAAGTTTAGGATCAAGATAATCACCCCACTTCACTAATAATTTTGAAGGGAGTGCGAGGGTATTTGATTGACTTACAGGAGTAGGAGCAGCAGCAACAGGTACAGCAGCAGGTACAGCAGCAGGTGCAGCAGAAGCAGCATCAGGAGCAACAGGTGCAGCAGAAGCAGCAGGAGCAGCATCAGGAGGAGCAGCATCAGGAGGAGCAGGGATGCCTAGTGTCTTTCTAATTTTATCAAGACGAGCAGGATTAGAACGCAAATGTTCTAAGTATTCCAAAACTTCCGCCTTCGCCGCATCCCCACCTGCAAATAATGCTTGTAATTCAGGTATTAATACCTCGTCTGTTTTTGCATTCATCGCATCCTTCTGAGCTTGATCAAGTTCGCCGCCGCGCATACCACCAACAACATCTTCTTCTGTCTTAAATTCTGCAGTTGTATATTTATTATAACTTTTTGAATTCGATCCGTCGCCACCTGATTGTTTAAAAACAAGTATTTTATCTAAAAAACGTCTAAACAAACTATCAGGTAAGACAGCACATACATCCTCTATATCGTTAGCAAGCATGTTATAGTATGGATTATTAATTAGCTGTATGATTTGTTCTCGAGTAAATTCTTTACTGTAAAATTCATACATTTCATTTGCTATAAGATCAAGAAATGCCTGAAGAACATTGTCATCTGTATACATATAAATTTCTTCAGGCGTCGGCAATGTAAATCCCATCATACGTAAAGTTGGTAAAACCATTGTGTATGCTTTTAAATTTCCAAGGTTAATACCAAGATGATTAGAATTTTCTGACATATTTCTATTTTATCAAGAGAATTTAATACCCGAACAATAATCCAGCGCGTCCGCCGTACACTCTGAAAATATTGTATGTCTGTGCGAAAACATAGACATTGTATCGAGGCACAGCATTAGGATTAATCGATCCACGCAACGGTTTGAATCCAAGTTTTAATTCAAGTCGCTGAATCTTATCTAGATTTGCCTGACCGCTCGGTAGAGATGGTGGAAACAGACCATTCTGGACTCCAAACGATAAATTGTAATAATATCGATGAAGCCACGGCGACTTTCTCTGCATCAGCGATGGTAGAATACTTCTAAAAAATGAAGGAGCTGCAGTATCATATCGTGTCAGTTTTCCTTCATATACAAGTCGCAGCGATTGTAATGGCTCAGAGTCGCGAGTAGAGAATGCCGGTGCGTAATCACCAGGCTTAATGGCAGATAATCCTCTCGCGTCAGACCACCATGGAGCGACCAGGGCGTCCGCGCCACTCAAGTCGCGCGTTGCTAAGAATGGCGCGTTATAAGCAACCGCCTCAAGTCTCTGTGCGTAGATGTATAGGTCGCGTGTAGGATTTGGTACACGCAGAAGAGCCGTCATATTAGCTTGACCTCGAGTGTCAAAGGGGTCAAAGGAGTAATGCTGGATAACAGGGTACTGGAAATCAGATATACGAAACCGATTAGCCTCAACTTTATCCAAATATATATATTCCGCCATCACATATGTGTCACCCATTGCGAAAGTAGTCGGCATAAGAAGATTAGGTATTACAGAAGCAACAACAGAATTAGCAGGATTTCCATTAAGCCCGTAGACGAGTTCACCAGCAGGATCTGTCTTGTAGAAGGTGCTGCCGGATAATGGATAATAGGCTGATCCTGCCACTGAGACAGCAGGATCAAATGCTTGTTGTGCTGATGACACATAGAGCGACGCCAAAGGAGCAAACGTGACCTTCAAGCGAATAAGGTCCGCGCTGATCGCATCAATAGGTAAAACACTGCCCGGATCACCGTTTGCAAACCAAAAAGGAAGAGGTGTTACCACCTGTGTCGGTGTACCTACAACCGAACCAAAACTCGAAACGCCGAATCCATTATCTTTCCGGCACAACAGAGTATTTACAGCTGTAACTTTCTCGAACGGAGTTCCAAATTCATCGAGAACTTCTAAGAGACGTCCGTTCAATGTTTCGACAGTAGAACCTCCAATCTCAACTGTAGCTTCAGCCAATAAGGCGTGACCGAGACTGTTTGTCCAGCCGAATCTAGGACCGAGGAATCCCGGTGTCAAAGCCGCCGTAGCTTGCACAGTCGCAATATCCGGCATGGTAGTCACCAGGTAAAGTCGCGACAAGAGTTGCCCTTGCCTTGGTAAACTAAGTGTCGCCGAAGATCCAAACGTAGGACGTGTATCAAAATCCAGGCGAACCCATGAAGTTGTAAAACGCCCGGCTTTTACAAAGGCTTTTTTGAAGAAAGAAAGAGCGGGTTGTCCCCGCAAAGGTAAAAGTCGTTCATCTTGGATGCCCGTATGAACGATTTTTAAAAGAGCTGCCACCATACTATTCTATTGTTTGTACCTTTAGTCCTCGAACATACGATTTGCTATACCGTTCTGGAAACGGAGCCAATTTAAACCAAGGCAAAAGACTTTGACTTCCCATTCGCCTCCGTAAGATCCTCCGGGTGGCTGAATATCCAGAATGAGCCGCAGGCTTTGGAGACGGCTGGCATTTATGGAACCCGAAGGTTGGTGAAGTTCGGCGGGGCGGCGCGCGAAAGAGTAGCCGTAGATAAATGAATTAAACGCAGTGTATCCGCCCCGATGGCTACCCGCAATTTGTTGTCTAAAATACTGTTCCTCGGCGCCAATTACGTCAATCCCGTCAGCCTGGATTTTAGCGTAGGTCATTAATCCGGACAACGCATTGTACACAGGATCGTATTCGCGCTCCAAGACAGCCGAGTAATTCGTCCATTCGTTATTCTGTGACACTTCCTTGCGCCGAACGAACCAAATGATCTCTTCGATGGGATGATTGGCTTCGAGGGGTAGCTGTACACGAATTGTGGAATCAGAACCTGTTTTAACAACTGCGTATTTGAGCGGTTCACTGAAAGAGAATGTCTGAACTTCGCGGTGCATGATCTCGAAGGATTGTCTGTACATGGCTTCACGAACTTGCCCATCTAGAATGGCGCCGTAGGTAACCAGCCGGACACTTTCAAACATGGGTTCAGAGGGTCCTGCAACAATATCTACAGTTTGGTCGAAGGGATATGACCGGTCATAGACTGACACAGTTTGCCCGACAGGCACAGATGTACAGGAATCGCGGTACCCCCTAGCTTGTCTCAAAACTTCAGCTAATGGCTTGAACGTGATATGTATGCGCACAGAACCATCTCTACATGCCAAAAGAGGCAAGTATTCCTTGAGTCGCGTGCGCATGAAATAGAAGACAAGTGGACAGTGGATATAACCATCCTCTGTTGGAAAGACTCGTGTAGGCGACCATGCTTTGAGCGAATCGATCGATGTGGCGCCGAGCCCATCTGTAGCCATGCCGATTTGCGTATTCAGATCCGGAAATAGACGAGAAACGACATTTATGAAGTCGCCATCAATCTCTTCAATAGTATCACCGTCGATCTCCAGCTCGGCTTTTTGAATAAGAGCCGTTCCTAAAGAGTTTGTGTAGAACCATGCCGTCGTCGGGTCAACATATTCGTACAGTCCAGAGCTGAGTTGTAATTGCGTCGTTAAATTCAGCCAATGCGCCAACTTTATCTGAAGAAATGCAGCATGTACAAGGTCACCTGATGTCTGTGTTTTCAGGTCAAAGGAGATGCGCTGACCGAAGGAAGCGGGACCACGATAGGGAAATTCTTGTATACAAGGTACAAAGGGCGTATAGCGCTTCTTGGCGCTGCGTGTAAACCAGGACACCGCAGGATCTACAGGAGAAAAAAAGGAATCTTGGTCATCACGATCGGTGAGGTCCAAGAGTGTTGTAATATCGCCGCGAGGTCGGCTCATCTTTATTGCTTTTTACTACGGAGAGATTCTTTACATGCGGCGGCGCCGCGTAGATTTTCTCTTCTTATTTCTGTTTCTTCTTGTTCGTTTACCAGCCTTTTGTGTAAACCCTGCTGGACCCCATTTACCCAACATTATTTTTGTATATTCTAAGTCGGCAAGCAGAGCATTGTGTAAGTCTTTGATGATCAGTGGCATATTCATAGTGATTGAGGAGGGAGGATGAACGGCAATAACTCCGTTATAATTACAGGACCAAAGCATAGAATAAATAATAGCATCTATTTTTTCATGTGGATCAGATATCTCATCTACATAAATTTTTAAAAGCATTACACCCATTAAATCGGCAGCCGATTCAGCAAAGACTTGCTGCGACCAAGCCCATTTATGAGTATTAGGATTTATTGCTTTTATTTTACCAGATATATTTTTAGCTGTATATTTATTACGTGTTATATGATATGCCTTTTTAAATTCATCTATATTTAAAGCATGTATAATACGTGACGTTGCAGCATTACCAAACCATAATTCTCCGATTTCTCTAATTGTACCAAATCCAGATTTTGATATATCATGTCCCATCTCATGACCCATAGTAGTTAGAAAAGTTGATTTATTATATTGTAAAAGAGAAACAAGTCCTCGTAAACTTATACCTGTATCCATAAAAGGTACTTCCATACCCTGACTAACAGCGTTTGGACTTGAGTTATTTGGTTTTAGATGATCAGTTTCACTAAAAAATCCCCCATCAAATAAACTATAAAGTTTAGTAGTTTCAAAAGATACAACTGTAAGTTTACCATATTTTCCAGATTGGAGTGATTTATTATTACAGTTTATAAAAAATTTATTTGTAGATAGCTCATCTAAATAATTATGTGAATCTTCAGGATCAAGTTCTGTAAACACTTTTTTCCAATTATTTGAAATAAACTCTTGTACTTCTACTGCTTTGTCGATATAATCGTCTAGAGTTCTGCCATTAAAATAAATTGTTGTAAGTGCATAATATACCTTAAATTTTTCACCTTCAGTTAAAGTATATTTTACAGGAATATCTTCTTCTAATTTTATTGACTTACACTCCTGGTTTAGCATATAGTGCTCTTGAATTTTTTGTATTTCAGCTCGATCTGGATTTGCAAGTAATTTAGAAGCCAATTCTTCTACACGGGGCATATTTTTAGATAAAATATCACTAAATAAAATAAGTTGCGTGGGATCTTGTTCATACGATACAAAACTTCCATATGCTGAGCCAAATATTTCATTATGTCCTTTGTTTTTCATAGGCATTCTATAAGCATTTGTCCAGTACTGATTTGCGAGAGGGTCTTTTCTTATACGTGAAGAATCTCCATATTTAGAACAAGCCCCCATGAGAGACTGTATTGTATTATAAGGATCACCTTCATTAAAGATGAATCTAAAATTATCTGTATCAGACGTATCAATCTTACTTATATTTAACATCTACTATTTTTACAATATAAAAAAATTGAAACATTTTTTTGACTAATAGTAGGTAATCAAAATGACGATCACACTGCAAATTGGATTTAATTACACAAGAGAATTTGATGGCGAAACTCCGTTTCTCGAAGCGGTTTCATCAACTCTCAAGCAAATGAATAATACGGAAAATCCAGAAGACTTTCTGTGTTATCTTCGAATTATTGGGACTGACCCCGATGGTAAAAATACATCAAGTATTTCACAGTGCCATTGGAATCGCCCCATTAGGGAACTTGCAAAATATGGGCGAGTTCTTATTGTTTCAACTGTACGTGGGGGTTAGTTCCCAAACTTCAGACCACCTCGTCCATCTGAAACAGAGAATACAGCCCATGTCTCTACAATGACGCGAAGCTCAGAGCGTTTCGTTCCATTTATAATGTCTGTCAGCTGCATAAAAAGAGTAGGTTTATCTGCCGTAGAAAAGTTGATGGTGCCATCAGGTTGCCGATTATAAGAAGGGGCACGCACCCCCTTTTTTTCACCGTAACCGAAATGGATGGTCGCGAGACGCATACCTGAGTCGCGTTCCTCTTTTGCGTGATTATCGAGACTATTCCAGATGAGTGAGTCCCAGAATTGCGTACGATCCCGTCCAGCAATGAGCAATTTCAGTCCAGAATAATAGTCGCCTGTCGCCGAATCTGATTGTAGTTTCCAGAGCCGATTTGCTCTGAGATCTGCCCACGACCGAAACGCAAGTATAATGCGGGAACAGGGATGCGTAGCATCAAGTACACGTGTTAGAAAGGGAGTAGCGGCTGCATAATCCAAAGGACCCTGTGCGAATACGTTCTCGTATATGCGTTCAAAAGGAATATCAAGTGAAGACTCCCGAAGCCCAAGGCGCGTATCCTCATTTGTATAGATGTGTCTCGTTTCAAGATAAATAGTTGGTGCACCAATCTTTAGTCGATCGAGTGTGTCAAATGTAGTAAAGTCGCCGTCCCTTTGACTCTGTAAGCGTAAGCTAGAGCCCCAAGGAGCCGGCTTTTCTCGCCCGTCACTCGCCTCAACAAGATCTTCCAGTTTCCGCAAATATATGCGAACTTTGTATTGCTGATTTGGTAAACAGAGTGAAGGAAATCCACCTTCTTCTAAACTTTGGCATCCGATGAGAGGTATTTGCAGCCGAAGACGACCAGGCGTCGCATTGCGACCGATTGACAGAGCGGAGCCGTCATGTATCCCTGTAAGTGCATTCTCGAGGAATGCTGAGTTCAGAGAGCCACGAGACCGACTCTGAATCCAGATAGAATCGCCGCTGAATTCCTGGAGCAAAATATTGTCCTGGAGAATCTGAATTTTCTCGAACAAAAAATATCCGATTCCGTTTGTATATCCATACGAGATGCCACCATTGTCTTGAATAACGCCCTTTCCATTCGCTGCAACATAATTAGGTGGCAGCCATGATGGCAGATCAACGACGAGCGTAGGAGATACAATAAAATCGCCGGCGACCTCCAATTGAAACTCAGAGGAACGCCCGAAGTCTACCGAGTTGAGAGGCGGCAATCGCCTGAGCTCATGAATAACGGGCGCCGTAGGTCCATAGCGGTTGTCAAAAAGGCTTTGTGCGTCAAGAGAGTCTTCTTGAAAATATACATCTTTATTTCCTCGTGATACGAGTTCATAAAGAGATCCGTCTAGATTTAGATTCATCCTTCTTAAACATGGTCATTAATTTTATATCATACGCTACGAACTTTAATAAAATTGAAATAAATAGCAAACTTATCGCCGTATAACAGAAATGTCTACTCCTCTACAGTCTATTCTCCAAAAGGGTTTTGCTACTCTTAAGTTTGAGCGTCGTATTCTAGAAAATGAGATTGGTATCTTTGAGACTTTTACACTTGACAATACTCTCTGGATTTCATTTCGTTTGAAGGAGACGGGAATGTCGTTTAAGAATGATTTACAGAAGGAGTATCTTAACGCTATTCTTCTTTCGACTGTTCTAACCAAGGACATTCCGATGCGAACCAGTTTCTTTGAGGGAAAGGCTCATAGCTTTCTCACAATGAATAAATCTCTGCAATACCGTGTCCCAGTAGTTCTAGCAACTGCATGAATTTGTACATGAGCTACAATAGAGTTTGCCTTGAAAGAGAAGTTGTTTCTCTGCATAATTGGGAAAATTCAGTGTTATACCAGTTGATGCTGCTATAATGGCACCGCATGTGCTAATATTTACAGTGGGTGCCGTGACAACAAGTTTCTCTTTAAAAAATCTATACTGAGCCTGTGATTGAAGCTTCTTAATGATTTCACTTGCGTCCATTCTGTCTTTTCCTTATATTTTTTCTAAGAAAGAATGTGTGGAATCTGGATGCTCATAGGCAACCGTCTAGAATTATTTAAACCAGAAAAGGGTCTTGATGAATTAACGGCTCGTGGTCCGGAAGGTACACGGCTCTTGGATATTAATGGTTTGGCGCACATGGGATTTACACGACTCGCAATCAATGGTCTGAATCCGCTAGGTATGCAACCTTGGTCGTCTTATGGTGTTCATTGGATGTGTAATGGTGAAATTTACAACTCTGATGCACTTAAGGAAGAGCATGAAATTATTACAGTATCCGGAAGTGACTGTGAAGTCATTGGTCATCTTTACAACAAGTATGCCGACAATCTGAAGTCATTATTTCGATCTTTTGACGGTGTCTTTGCCTTAGCGATTGTTGACGAGAAACGCGATCGTGTCATTGTTGCGCGTGACCCGTACGGCGTTAGACCATTATATATGGGAATCGTGAATGATTTATCGGGAAATATTTACACGCGCATCTTTGCCAGTGAAATAAAGGCTCTTTATCCTTATTGTACTACAGTATCTCCTATTACACCTGGAACGTATCATACATACAGTCTAAAAGATGCTACACGCTTACATATCGAACAGTATCATTCTATCTCATGGCTAAAGAATCCGATATTTACACCGGTGCATCCGAGTGGTCTTGAGATGGCGTGTGCCGCTCTTCGTTTCTCTTTAGAGGAAGCCGTGAAGAAGCGCTTAATGACGGAGAGACCTGTCGCCGCACTTTTATCGGGTGGCGTAGATAGTAGTTTAATTGCGTCCCTGGTTGCGAGACAGTTGAGAGAGCTAGGAAAGCCGCCGCTGAAGACATTCTGTATTGGAATGCCTGGATCGACGGATATGAAGTTTGCCAAAGAAGTCGCAAAGTGGATAGGGTCGGATCACACAGAGGTTCTTTTAACACCGGATGATTTTTTCAACGCAATACCTAAGGTCATTCAAGACATTGAGTCGTATGACACGACAACCGTCAGAGCCAGTGTTGGCAATTGGCTCGTCTCAAGAGAAATCAAGAAACAAACGGAGTGCAAAGTCGTGTTTAATGGCGACGGATCGGATGA
>Ga0209500_10002248_pt1 | contig 13909 bp, 10 predicted proteins | sample S_140212_EF_Meta_FD_187323 | JGI IMG/M metagenome (GOLD analysis project Ga0209500, IMG submission 187323) | Freshwater microbial communities from Lake Simoncouche, Canada to study carbon cycling - S_140212_EF_MetaG (SPAdes) (version 2) | ecosystem: Environmental > Aquatic > Freshwater > Lake ... | reverse complement strand
GCGCGAGTTTGGTCCGAAGGTGCCGGCGCCATCGAAAGTGAGCAGCGTCTTGGTGCTCGGCGCGAGATCGGCGGCTCCGCCCATCATCCACGGCACATTCTTTGCGATCTGATTGAGCACCTGCCCCGAAGTATTTCGGGTGGCATTGCCCTTCGCATCAGCAGGGAATGGCTTGATGTCCTTGTCCCAACCTTCGGGAAGACCGCGCGCAAGCAGCGTGCGCACTTCGTCGGCGAGCCACGGATACGCCTTCGCATACGCCTCGAAACGCGCGTTCCACTCCGCGCTTTCCGTCGCGCCGCGCGCGCCCATCTTCTCGGCGAATCGCTCGCGCACGCCGTCAGGAATCAGGAACTTCGCGTCTTCCGGCCAGCCGTATCCGCGCTTGGTCGCCTTGATTTCCTCTTCACCCAACGCCTCGCCGTGCGCACTCGCCGTGTCCTGCTTCTTCGGCGATCCGTAGCCGATGTGGCTATCGACGATGATCATCGTCGGCCGATCAGTCGCGCGTTTGGCGGTTTCGTATGCGCGCGCCAATTGCTTGAGGTCGTTGGCATCGCCAACGCGCAGCACATTCCAGCCATATCCCGCGAAGCGCGCCGCAACATCGTCGGAGTAGGCGAGATCAGTGGATCCCTCGATCGTGATGTGATTGTTGTCGTAGATCCAACAGAGATTCGCGAGACCGAGATGGCCCGCCAGCGACGCCGCCTCACCCGAGATGCCTTCCATCAGACAGCCGTCGCCGCAAATGGTCCACGCGCGGAAATCGAACAGCGTGTAGCCGGGGCGGTTGTAGCGCGCGCCCAACCACTGCGATGCGATAGCCATGCCGACGCTGGTCGCAAGACCCTGACCAAGCGGACCAGTTGTAGTTTCAACGCCCGTCGTCAGATGCGATTCCGGATGCCCAGGACAGAGCGAACCGAGTTGCCGAAAGCGCTTGATGTCCTCGAGCGGAACCGCAAGTTCGCCGGTCGCATGGCCTTCGTGGTCGAGGCGCTGCACGCCCGTGAGATTGAGCAGCGAATACAGCAACATCGAAGCGTGGCCGTTTGAAAGCACAAAACGATCGCGATTGGCCCACTTGGGTTGCGCCGGGTCGTAGCGAAGAATCTCCTGCCACAGCACATACGCCACCGGTGCGAGCGCCATCGGCGTTCCCGGATGCCCAGAATCAGCGGCCTGCACCGCATCCATCGACAGCGTGCGAATCGTGTTGATCGCGAGATTATCGATGTCGGGAGTGCCGACAGGCGTGCCGGCATGTTGAAGCGGGAATGCGGTCATGGCGTTGCTCATCGCGTTCGTCACGAGAAAATCCTTGTTGGAGGAATAGATTGGAAGCGCGTCGGATGGTACGGCGGCGCGGCCAGTGGCGGAGTGCTTACGAAGTCCATTCAGAGAGGAGCGCCGCGAGGTCGCGATGGTTCACAATTCCGTCCAATTGGATGTCCGCGGCCCGAATCGCGCGATTTGTCCGATCGGTACCGCCAATGCCAAGAAGAGCAGCGCAAGGTCGACCGCATCCACCACGCCGTTGCCATCGAGGTCAGCGCGCGAAGGCATGGCGAAAGGCATGGCGGAGGCATGGCGATCGCATGACGCGCATCGAGCGCAACTCCGTGCAAAACCGTGGCCTGCCGCTCGGCCACAGCACGCGCACCATCGCCGACGGCGCGCTCGTGGGCACGCCAAAATGCACCCCCGGGTCGCTGCTCGACCTCCGCCCCTCCAAATCAAGCTCCAGCCACCGCCCCCATTTTCGTCGAATCGTTGCGATCCAGGCGCAGTGGACCGCTGTTGACCAACATCAACAAATCGAGATCGCCATCACGGTCGAAATCGAGGTCGGCCCAAGCAGCGCCGTTGGCCGTCGAGCCCGTCGAGGATGCAAAGGCCGCGCCCGATGCTTTGCGCCGCGACCCCGGTGAACGAAGATGTCCACCAACCCATCGCCGTTGAAATGGGCAACGCCAATCCCGCCCATGATCCACTCGTTCGAACCCGGAACCGAAAGCGCGTTCGGATTGTGCGAGAAGAGATCGAGTCCGCTACCAAGCGTAACGTCGGTGAAGTGAAGAGCGGACTGGCCATGCGCGGGCCATGCGACGAACCCGGCGACGAACACGGCGATGAAGGTGGCGATCGTCAAGGTGATCCGAATCGGCACCGTAATTTCCGATCAGCGGGTGTCGAGCGTCTTGCCCTTGTTTTTACGGTTGTTTTCAACATGGGTCACACAAGCCGCGCCGTCATTGACCTCCATGTCATCGAATATCGCCCGTTTCGGCGGCGTATCGAGATCCTCGAACTGATCATCTCGCGCCGCCCAGATGAACGCAGCCAACGCAGCACCGCCTACAAGCAGCGCCACCGGAAGTGCGACATAGACAAGCTCCATCAGCTTTGCTCCTTCTCGATTTCGGAAAGTTCAAACGATGGCAGCCGCAGCGCGAGCATCAGCACCGTCAACCCGCTCACCGGCATCAACACCGCCGCGACCAGAGGATTCACGAGTCCCGCGAAAGCAAGCGCGCCTCCCACTGCGTTGTATCCCACGGAAACCGCCAGATTCACGCGGATCGCGCGCATGGTGCTGCGCGAGCCAACGAGAAATCTTTCGAGCGGCCGGAGTCCACGCGCGGCCAGGCAAACATCGGCGACATGGTGCGAGGCCTGCGCACCGTTGCGAACAGCAACGCCAACATCCGCAGCCGCAAGCGCCGCAAGGTCGTTGACCCCGTCGCCCACCATCACCACCGGACGCGCAAGATCGCCTCGCTGCACAAACGCTAGTTTTTCCTCGGGAGAAAGCCCGCCGTGCGCGTCGCGCGCGTCGATCCCCAGCGATTTCGCCACGCCCGATGTCACCACCGAATCGTCTCCCGACGCCAGCATCACCCGCCAGCCCGCGCGCTTCAGCCGCATGATCGTCTGCCGCGCCTCGGGCCGAATCGGATCGCCGATTCCGATCGTCGCCTCGACGCGTCCATCGATCGCGACGAACAGCGGCGCAAGTCCCGCGACCTTGCATTCATCGGCAAACACATGCATGCCATCGCTCACGATCGCCGAACGCTCGCGCATGAAGCGCATGCTGCCTACTCGCACCAATCGGCGACCAACACGACCCTCGATGCCGAGGCCAGGAATCTCGCGCACGCCGCTCGCCTGCGCATCGCCGCTTCCCTTCGCCTCAGCGCCGCCCTTCGCATCACTCCATTCGTCGACCAACGCGCGAGCCACCGGATGGGCGCTATGCATCTCAACGCACGCGGCCGCCGCCAGCGCGTCCACCGCGCCCATCCATCGAACCACACGCGTGCGCCCTTGCGTCACCGTGCCCGTCTTGTCGAGCACGAGAGTGCCCGCCTTCGACGCGCGCTCGAGCACATCGCCGCCCTTCACCAACACGCCGCGCCGCGCGCCTTTGCCGATTCCCGCAACAACTGCAAGCGGCGTCGCCAAACCGAGCGCGCACGGGCAAGTCACAACCAACATCGCCACCGCGCGCGCCATCGCCTGATCGGCGCCAAGACGCGGCCACCACCAGACGACCGTGACGATCGCAGCAACCACAATCGTCGGGAGAAACCACGACGAAACGCGGTCAGCAAGCTCCACAATCGGCGCCCGCCGCTCGCCCGCCTCGCGCACAAGCTCGAGCAGTTGCGCCGCGCGCGTCTGCCGACCTGCCACCACGACCTCGAGCCGAATCGGTGTTTCTAGCACGCGCGAACCCGCGTACACCGGCCCGCCGCACTGAACGCGCACCGGCTTCGACTCACCAGTTAAATGCGAGAGATCAAAGTGCGCCGATCCGCCAACGAGTCGACCATCCGCAGGACTGGCCTCGCCCGCTGGCACCTCAACGAGATCACCAGGTTCGAGCGCGTCCATCGCAACATCGACGATGCGCTCGCGTCCATCATCGATCGTCACCTTGCGCGCGATTGCGGGCACGATCGCCAACAGCAGTTCGACCTGTTCGCGCGCGCGACGCTGTCGCCCGTACTGCACGAATCGGCCGACTAACAGCAAAAACACCAGCATCGCCGCGCTCTCGCAATAGATCGAACCGGTGCCACGAATGGTCGCGGCGATGCCCGAGCCAACCGCAGCAACAAGGCCAAATGCCACTGGCACATCCATGTGCGGCGTTCGCGCCCGCAGCGCCGCCACCGCATTGGTCAGAAATATTCGCCCCGGCCACGCCACCGCGACAACGGCAAGACCGACCGAACACCACTGAAAGAAAAGTCGGAACGACAGATCCATGTTGGTGAGAATCCCGCCATACAGCGCAAACGCTACCGCCATCGCGTTGCTCGCAATTGCGCCGGCAACGCCCATACGCACGATCCACGCGCGATTCACAGCACGCTCTCGCTTCACCGCATCGGGGTCGCCCAACGGATGCAGCTGATAGCCGAGCGCGTCAAATCGCCGCGCAATCGCGGACAACCGAGTCGTCCGCTCATCCCAGGCGATCCGTGCAATTCCGCGCGCGCTATCGACGCGCACCTCGACAGTGCCGCGCACAATTCGGGGCATCGCCTCAAGCAGCCAGATGCAGGCGCCGCAGCGAATCCCGTCGATTCGGAGTTCGGCACGCCGCATCCCTGCGTCATCGATTCGCGTTTGCGCGCCGAGAAATCGCACATCATCGAGATGCTCGAACCCGCGCCCCGTGACCAACGCTGGCTCCGCACCGCTCGCATCGGCCACGCTCTCGCGATCGCGTAGCGCATAGAACTGACCGAGGCCGCACTCATGCAGCGCGGCATGAACCGCGCGACATCCGCTGCAACAGAACTGCAACGGATCAATCGCACGCACCTCGACCACCGGAACCGGCAAGCCACAGTGGGCGCACGAGGAATCGTGTCGACGCACGAGTTCGGGACCAATGCTCGCCTCGCTCATGGACGCTCCGCCTGCTCGTTGCTCTCGCGACAGCATGGTGGAACATCGTCGGCCCTCGCGGCTGCGCGCTCGACAAGTTCGTCCGTTGAGATGGACGCGCTGCCAACACGAACACTTCTTGCTTCGGAAATCGCCCGTTCAGCGGCGCCGCCACGCACGATCGCTGCGTGCAATCCAACCGCGATCATCGCGATCCCCGCTGCAATCGGCGCCGCACGCCCAAGCCGTGAAAACGCAACGCGCGCTCCGTTGGACGCGATCACAACCGCTGGAACCGTTCCAGCCCAGAACGCCGCCATCACCAGCATGCCGAGCATCGGCGATGCGCTCGCCGCTGCGATCGCCGCAAACGCGTAGAGCCAGCCGCAGGGAAGTAGCGGCGTTGCAAGTCCGATCGGAATCCCGCGATGCCTCGGCGCGAGTCGCAGCGTTGAAACATGAATGCGCTGCGCAAGGAGCACCATCGGCCGCGGAACACCGACCGTTGGAACGCGTGCGCCGAGTGCCCGCGCGACCGCGATCACGCCGAACACCGCGATGACCGATCCTGCAACAAACGCTGCGATTCGCTGCACGCCAACAAGAATTCCAGCGTCGTCCACCACCTGCCCCGCGATGCCCGCACCAGCTCCAAGCACGGCGTATGAAAGCAGTCGACCAGCGTGATAGCCCAACTGCCGCGCAGGCCGCGCGCCGCCGTCGGGGCCCATCGCCGCAAGCGCGAGCCCGCCGCACATGCCCGCGCAATGCGCGCTTCCGAGCAAACTCGACAACAGCACCGTGCCCGCGAGCGCCGCCACTGAACCCTGCGCCGCGTAGAACTCAATCATCGGTTCCACCCGCCTTCATCGCCGTCAAAAATCGTCGGAACGAATCGGTATACCTCACACCGGCCTGCTCGACGATCACGCGAAACTCCCACTGTCCGCCGATCGGTGAATCAAACGAGCCGGCGAATTCGCCGGAATCCCGCCGCAAAAGCTCGATGCTTCGGCGCGATTCCGCCACGCGAATTGGAATGCACTCGATCTGTACCCGACCCGCATCGATGCGGGCCGCATGCTTGTCTTCGATACGCAACGAGACATTGCGCCGCGCGCCTTCCGAAACTATGTCGGGCGTCACCACCCAGCGCAAGGATTCGTTGACCGCTCGCTGCGCACGCTCATCCTCCCACGCCGCAGCTTTGGTGTCATAGTTGGGCTCCATGCCGAGCGAATGACCGACCACCGCAGAAAACACGGTCACCGTCGCAATCGCCACCGACATCCCCAGCAACAGCATCGGCACGAACATCCAGCGATTCTCGATCAAACTCATCTCGAACCTCCATTGGGCAGAGGCGCGATGATCAACGGTCCGAGGACGACCCCCTCCACCGCGCCGCGAAACGCGCCGTCACGCGAACCGTCCTCGTTCACCTGCAGCATGATTTCCCTGCGACCAAGCACAAACATCGAAGGCGCGCTGCGCACGACCACATCGATCTCACGGCTTGAATCGCCAGCAACTTCGACGCGCTCAAGGCGGATCAACTCGACGCCCTCGCCGCCCACCACCGTGTACGAGAGCGGACCGCGCGTGCGGTTGTCAATGCGCATGCGAACGATGCTCTCGACCAATGCAGCGTCGGTTTGAGCGCCCTTGACGATGTATGGATTTCCCTGCGTCCGTAGGATCGAAACCGCCGCGGTCTGCCGCGTTGCGATCATGTACGCCGACGCAACGATGAGCCCCGCGAGCATCGTCGGATACACGACCAGCCGAGCGCGGATGCCCTTGCGCGGCGCGCCGTCGAGCGCCCGTTGCGACGAGTAGCGGATCAGCCCCTTCGGCTTGTCGATCATGGTCATTACTGCGTCGCACGCATCGATGCATTGGGTGCATTGAATGCATTCAAGTTGGACTCCATCGCGAATATCGATTCCAGCGGGGCATGTCGTCACGCACATCATGCAATCGATGCAGTCGCCATGTTTTACCGTCGCCTCGGCGCGGGCATGCCGATGATCATCGCCGTTGCACGCGTCACCACCGCTACCGCAGCCGCCTTTCCCATCGCAACCAGAACCGCCGCCGCAACCTCGATCCTTCATCTTTCCACGAGGTTCGCCGCGCGCAGGGTCGTAGCCGACGATGAGCGAATCGCGGTCGATCAGCGCCGACTGAAGTCGTCCGTACGGGCATACGAGCGAACACAGTTGCTCGCGAAAGTAAACAAAGTCAAACATAACCAAAAGCGTCACGCCCGCGAACACGGAGAACGCCACTGGATGCGCCGCTGGCGTGGTTGTAAATATCCAGGATGTCAGTCGATCCGCTCCAACGAACCAAGCGAGCAGCGTGTTGGCCAAGTGCGCCGATACAACAAAGAACGCCACATACATTCCCGCCATCCGCCAACCAGCAACCCGCGCCCTTCGGTTTGCATACGCGCGACCAAGAAAGAGCCGCTCGATCGGCCGGTACACGAACTCCATGTACACCGTCTGCGGACAGGCCCATCCACACCACACGCGACCGAAGATCGCCGTGAGCAGGAACACCGCAACAAAAACCGAAAGGAAAAGCACGCCAAAAAGGAGCGTTTCCGTCGGACGAAACACCGCGCCGAAGAACACGAACTTCCGTTCGACAAGATCAAGAAGAATCATTGGCATGCCCGCGACGCTCACCCACGGAATCACGGCGTAGACCGCGATGAGCGCCCACGCCACGATCAGCCGCCGCTTCCACCACACGCCCGCCGATGGCTTCGGACGAAGCCACCGGCGCCGCCCGTCCTCCTCGAGCGTCGCCAACACGCGTCCCTCTGGTTTCATCAGTGGACCACTCGACGCGCCCTCATTGCGCGCTGATTGAAGGACCGGTAGTGAAAGCGTTCGTGAGATGGCTGGCCGCCCATTCACGGTGAACGACCCGCCGCAGGTGCTTCGACATGCTCCGGCGTGGTACTCCATGCGGCGACGCGTTCACCCTGTGTTTCCCGTCCCGATGTAGGAACGGTGCCGCGCAGGCTCACGACATAGGACGCGAGCAGCACGAGTTGCGATTCGCCAAAGCGTTTGCCCCACCTCGGCATTCCCTTCGGCTCGACACCATCGCGCACCACGCGAAAGATGTCCTCTGGAAGCTTCACATTGATGTAGAAATCATCAGTAAGGTTCGGCCCCGTTTTTCCGCCGCCATCGGGCGCATGGCATGTCGCGCAATTGGCCTTGAACATGTTCTGCCCCGCAAGCATCTTCTTCTTGTCGATCGAAAGCGCGAGAATCGTCGCCCGATCGGGCTTGAGGTTGCCCAACTTGGCCGCCTGCATTTCGTAGAACTCGCCGATGTCGGTGTCATAGTCCTCCGACACAGAAGTTCCGACGCCGCCGAGGTGATAGAAGGCGAAATACGGAACTGAAAACACGATCGATCCCCAGAAGATCGCGGTCCACCAGAACGGCATCGGATTGTCGTACTCGCGAATTCCATCGCAATCGTGATCGAGGACGCGGGCCTGGCCGCGCTCGCTCCTGTCGTGTGTTTCAGTGGTCATGATCGGCTCCTACTTCGTTCGAATCATCAAGTGGAATGCGCGCGTCTCTCTCCCATCGCATCGTTCGCGACAGAGTCAGCCGCAGCACCAACACAAGAAACAGCCCCATGAAGAAGATCAGCGAGAGCTCAGGCATGCTCATGGCGACGATGATTGAAATCACTTTTCACCTCCACGCGCGCTCGCCTGGTTGACCGCCGTCGCGGCACTCGTTGCCACTCCCATCGGCGAAGCTGCCACAGGTTTGTCGAGGTCGGTTCCCAAGCGCATGAGATATGCCACAAGCGCGACCACCTTTCGATCACCGATGCCCGCGGGCCCTTGCTCCGCAACGATCTTCGCGGCGATTTCGTCCGCCTGTTTGCGCGCGATCGCCGCCGCGTCCATCACCGTGCTGTCCGTGTAAGGGACCCCAAGCGCCTTCATCGCAGCGACCGATTCAGCCGCTTGCGCGAAGTCGAGCGGTTTCCCGATCAAGTGCGGATAGGTCGGCATGATCGATCCAGGACTCGTGTCGGTCGGGCGCAGCAAGTGACGCACGTGCCAATTCGGCGATGGAATCTTGCGGCCCGTTCGCGCCAAGTCAGGCCCAATGCGCCGCGATCCCCAGAGAAATGGATGGTCGAACACGAACTCGCCTGGCTTGGAGTACTCGCCATATCGCTCGGTCTCCGCGCGCAAGGGGCGGATCATCTGCGAATGACAATTCACGCAGCCTTCAGAAACATAGATGTCGCGCCCAATGAGTTCGAGCGGCGTATATGGCTCCACGCTGGCGATGCGCGCGACATCGGACTTGCGGGTAAACAACGGCACGATCTCACCAAGACTCGCAACGACCACGCCGATTGCCACCAGTACGGTGAACACCACTGGAAGCCCCTCGTACTTGCGGTGCCAACGCAATTGCGAGAACACATCGAGCTTGCGCGCAATCGGCAAAACATATTCGGGCGGAAGGTCTGATCCAGGAATCGCCGGCTCTTTGAATCCGCCACCAAGTCTCGCCGCCTCATACACGGGGATCTCATACGAACGCGGGCGACGCATCCATGTGAGCACGAGGTTCACGCCCATGAGGATCGTTCCGCAGAGATACAACAATCCACCAACGACGCGGATCCAGTAGAACGGAACTAACACCGTGACCGTCTCGATGAAGTCAGGAAACTGCAACAGGCCGTCCTGATCGAACGCGCGCCACATGAGACCCTGCGTAAGGCCAGCCCAATAGATCGCCACCACATAGAGCAGAATGCCGATGGTCGCGATCCAGAAATGCAGCGCCACCCACGACGGCTTCGCGATTGGAGTTTGGAATAGCCTCGGAGCCAGCCAGTAGAACATTCCAAAGCACATGAACCCAACCCATCCGAGCGCACCCGCATGCACATGCGCGATTGTCCAGTCGGTGTAATGGCTCAGCGCATTCACGCTCTTCACCGACAGCAGCGGTCCCTCGAAGGTTGACATGCCATAGAAGGTGATGCCGACGACAAAGAACTTCAGCACGGGATCATGTGCGACGCGGTTCCATGCGCCGCGCAGCGTAAGCAGGCCGTTGAGCATGCCGCCCCACGATGGCATCCAAAGCATGACGCTGAACAACATGCCGAGCGTCGACGCCCATTCGGGAAGCGCCGTGTAGTGCAGGTGATGCGGTCCCGCCCAGATGTACAGGAACACCAAGCTCCAGAAGTGCACGATCGAAAGTCGGTACGAAAAGACCGGCCTCCCCGCCGCCTTCGGCAGAAAGTAGTACATCAGTCCCAGAAACGGCGTAGTGAGGAAGAAGGCCACAGCGTTGTGGCCGTACCACCATTGCATGAACGCGTCCTGCGAACCCGCGTAGATCGAGTAGGAGCGCAACCATCCAGCGGGCATCACCAGATTGTTGAAGATGTAGAGCACGGCGATCGCCACCACCGTGGCGATGTAAAACCAGATCGCCACATACAAGTGACGCTCCCTTCGCCGAAGAAGCGTTCCGAAAAAGTTGACGGCGAACACAACCCAGACGCAGACAACCGCGATGTCGATCGGCCACTCCAGTTCCGCGTACTCCTTGCCTTGGGTGAAGCCGAGCGGCAGCGTGATGGCGGCGGCGACGATGATCGACTGCCATCCCCAGAAATGAATCCATGAAAGGATGTCACTAAACATCCGAGCCTTGAGAAGTCGCTGCGATGAGTAGTAGACGGCCGCAAAGATCGCATTCCCAGCGAAAGCGAAGATCACAGCGTTGGTGTGCAGCGGACGCAATCGACCGAAACTCGCCCACTCAATGCCTAAGTTGAAACGCGGATCCGCAAGTTGCAGGGCTATGACCACACCCACCAACATGCCGACGATGCCCCAAAGCACCGAAGCGCCCATGAAGCATCTCACCACCGCGTCGTCGTAACTAAAGCGCTCAAGTGCCGTGCTGAGAAGGCCGCCCCCTTCGCGATTCGAAGAATTGGGGACGGTCGACGAAGTAGTTGAACGACTTGCCATCATGTTCCTTATCCGAGCGAGAATCAGTGTCGAAAAGCGATATCAAGATCCGTAAATATGCTCTTTGATCGCCGCAACCAATGAATCAGGGATGATTCCCCTATCTGATTGCGTGATAAACAATCTAAAAGGATAAGGATATCCGTATTTAAGCACGCCGCAACCTCGATTTTGTGAGGCGTACTCCCCAATTGGGGCAGGTTGATGTCATGGGCGGGATGGCGTTTTTCCCGAATAGTCCGCCGTCTGCGCAAAATTTTGCGCGGACCGTCTATTCCCTTCAGACAGGACCGCCGCCGACTGGACACCGGCGTGCAAGACAGGGACCCGCTGCGCCGACTGGACATCGGTGGAGCAAAATATGTACGGATAGTGGCTTCGAATGGGATGGACAGCCCTTCGAACAGCCCTTCCGAACCGAAATGTAGGACTCGTAAGTCCTACCTAGCGCGAGCCGTTCGAAAGAGCGACTCGCGCTTTGCTTTTTACCTATAGCCACCGGCAACCCTGCTGATGAGAGTGCGGCTGCCGTGAATTGCGCTACTGAGCAGGAATAAAGCTCGCGTCCGAAACGGCTTCCCTGGGGCGCCCCTTTGAATGGAATCCAGTGGCGTGACCATGTTCAACTAGGGTCCAACTAGGGTCCAACCAGGTGGCAGGCATGCAAAGCCATTGCCTTCAAGCTCGCGTCGGTTCAGGGGATGCGGAGCGCTCATCTCTCGCAATGCAAAACGCAAAAATGCAACCGGCCTCGCGTGAGACGCGAGGCCGGGTGCTTATATATCAAGCAGCAGTTGGATACCTTTATCACCTGTCACCAGATGACTATTCCTACGATTTACATCGTTCGGAGCGAGGTTGTCTTGACGGATTCACGACTCGGATTACTCCGAGCACGTGCCTAAGTATATTCCCTTAGAAAGGAGGTGATCCAGCCGCAGGTTCCCCTACGGCTACCTTGTTACGACTTAGTCCCAGTCACCAGCCTCGCCGTGGACACGCATGAATTTGCGCGGCTTCGGGCGCTGCCAGCTCCCATGACTTGACGGGCGGTGTGTACAAGGCTCAGGAACATATTCACCGCGGCGTAGCTGATCCGCGATTACTAGCGATTCCGACTTCAAGGAGGCGGGTTGCAGCCTCCTATCTGAACTGGGGTGAACTTTAAGCGATTTGCTCCACCTCGCGGTCTTGCATCGTTCTGTATTCACCATTGTAGCACGTGTGCAGCCCCAGGCATAAGGGCCATGAGGACTTGACGTCATCCCCACCTTCCTCCGGTTTGACACCGGCAGTCTCGCTAGAGTCCTCAGCATTACCTGTTAGCAACTAACAATAGGGGTTTCGCTCGTTGAGGGACTTAACCCGACACTTCACAGCACGAGCTGACGACAGCCATGCAGCACCTGTCCAAGTTCCGGTCTTGCGACTGTTATCCTACTTTCATAGGACTAATACCTGGATGTCAAGCCTGGGATAAGGTTCTTCGCGTTGCTTCGAATTAAGCCACATGCTCCACCGCTTGTGTGAGCCCCCGTCAATTCCTTTGAGTTTTAGCCTTGCGACCGTACTCCCCAGGCGGCGCACTTAACACTTTTGCTTCGGCCAGAAAGGCGTCAAACCCCTCCGACCCAGTGCGCATTGTTTACGGCGTGGACTACCGGGGTATCTAATCCCGTTTGCTCCCCACGCTTTCGTCCCTCAGCGTCAGGACGAGCCCAGCGACCTGTCTTCACCTTCGGCATTCCGATAGATATCTACGCATTTCACCGCTCCACCTATCGTTCTGATCGCCTCTGCTCGCCTCAAGAGCTGTGGTTCGCCGAGCAGTTCCACGGTTGAGCCGTGGTATTTCACTCGACGCCTACAGCCCAGCCTACGGACCCTTTAAGCCCAGTAATTCCGATTAACGCTCGCACCCTCTGTATTACCGCGGCTGCTGGCACAGAGTTAGCCGGTGCTTCCTTTGGGTATGGTCATTGTGTTCCTAGACCCTGACAGTGGTTTACACCCCGAGGGGCTTCATCCCACACGCGGCATTGCCCCGTCACACTTTCGTGCATTGCGGAAGATTCGTTACTGCAGCCTCCCGTAGGAGTCCGGGCAGTGTCTCAGTCCCGATGCGGCGGGCCGTGCTCTCACACCCGCTACCCGTCTAAGGCTTGGTGAGCCATTACCTCACCAACTACCTGATAGGAGATTCCCCGCTCCCAGAGCGTAAACTTTGCTCTTTCGAGATCATCAGGTGTTAGCCACCGTTTCCGATGGTTATCCCTGACTCCGGGGTACGTAGGAATCTATTCCTCGCCCTTTCGCCACTCGTGTATTGCTACACGCGTTCGACTTGCATGTTTTAGCCATGCCGCCAGCGTTCAATCTGAGCCAGGATCAAACTCTTCAATAAGTTTTAAGCAGCTTACGCTGCGTATCCGTTGAAGGTTTGCCCGGCCAAACCGACACAACTCTTTAGCTGTGCCGGCCGGTCGTCTCTCATTTCCATTCTGAGAGTGGTGGACGGCAAATCCACCGATTTCTGATGAACATCACTACCAGCGAGGACACGATTTGCATCGCGCCTCGTCTGACAGAGATCTTGGAATTGATCATTGTCTTTGGCATCACGAAGGATGTTCATCTGCCGTCACCGAAGTGACAGCCAAATAGCGCTTCAGATGATGGCCGTGACCATCATCCTGCGCGAAACATCCTCGCGGCATTCCAACTGCTGACTTGTCAAAGAGAAGCGCGGTTCGCACCGCGACCCGAAACTGAATCAGTCTCGGGTCGGGGATCTTAGCGAAAGCCAAGACGCTGTCAACCCCCTTGGGCGCGTCGGTGTCGGTGATTTTGCGAGGTTTTCAGGAGCGTTCCGTCGCGCGCCCGAGAACCACTACAAATCGTCGATTTGGCGTCCGAGAATATAGGTTATTCAGACACGAC
>Ga0209500_10002244_pt1 | contig 13919 bp, 8 predicted proteins | sample S_140212_EF_Meta_FD_187323 | JGI IMG/M metagenome (GOLD analysis project Ga0209500, IMG submission 187323) | Freshwater microbial communities from Lake Simoncouche, Canada to study carbon cycling - S_140212_EF_MetaG (SPAdes) (version 2) | ecosystem: Environmental > Aquatic > Freshwater > Lake ... | reverse complement strand
AAGAACAAGAAATTCCGGAAATCAAACAAGAAGAACAAGAAATTCCGGAAATCAAACAAGAAGAACAAGAAATTCCGGAAATCAAACAAGAAGAAATTCCGGAAATCAAACAAGAAGAAGTTCCGGAAATCAAACAAGAAGAAATTCCGGAAATCAAAGAAGAAGAAGTTCCGGAAATCAAACAAGAAGAAATTCCGGAAATCAAAGAAGAAGAAGTTCCGGAAATCAAACAAGAAGAATTTCCAGAAATCAAACAAGAAGAAGTTCCAGAAATCAAACAAGAAGAATTTCCTGAAATCAAAGAAGAAGAAGTTCCAGAAATCAAACAAGAAGAATTTCCTGAAATCAAAGAAGAAGAAGTTCCAGAAATCAAACAAGAAGAATTTACTGAAATCAAAGAAGAAGAAGTTCCAGAAATCAAACAAGAAGAATTTCCTGAAATCAAAGAAGAAGAAGTTCCAGAAATCAAAGAAGAACCTATCAAACCAAAAAAAGAAAGAAAGCATAATCGAAAACTTCGATACAGAGAAAATATAATTTCAGTAAAAGAAGAATCATTAAATTCTGTTGGAGAACAAATCGAAGAAATAATAGTGAATGTTCTCAAAGAAGACGTTTCAATAACCCATGTTGGAGAACAAATAGAAGAAATCATCACATATCCTACAGAAGAAATATCCACCAATATAATAGACGAAATATCCACGGATGTTCTCAACGAAGATGTTTCAAAATCCCCTGTTGGAGAACAAATAGAAGAAATAGTGAATGTTCTCAAAGATGAAATATGCACGAATACCACAGATGAAATATCCACCAATATAACAGAAGAAATATCCACGAATATAACAGAACAAATCATCACATATCCTACAGACGAAATATCCACGAATGTTCTCAAAGAAGACGTTTCAATAACCCATGTTGGAGAACAAATAGAAGAAATTGTAATTTTGTCGATAGACGAAAACGAGCTCAATAAAAAAATTATTACATACGAAGAAATGCGTAAAATGGATATATCGAATTTGCGAACCCGTGTCAGACAATCCATGCATTATATTTCAGAAGACAGACAGAAACGGATTGCTCTTCATCGACAGAACACCGACTTTTTATACGAAGGAATCGAAAAATTAAAAGAAGGCATTGAAGAATACCGACGCGATTTTTTAAGATTTAAAACAAGATTAGAAGAGCAAACCAAACGCGTCGATGAAATGATGGAAAAATATGTATACAAAACTCGAAAATAAAATAAATAATGTATTTATGTGCATACCTATTCGTAAATATGTATGTACTGATGTTTATCACTCAGTCGCGCTTATAAATCGCCAATGTTCTCGCACTCGCATCTGTAGCACCTTGTACAAATTTCGGCATCCACATATACGGAATCACCGTCGCTTGTCTCGGATACGACGCCTCGAATATCTCGCGGTAATACACTTGTTCCCACGTTTGCGGCGGATTGTGTGCATATTTGGCCCGATAGTCTTCCAATGTTTCCGTCGTATTGCGATACAATCCCGCTACATATTCCTGTATGATTTCAAACAGGGAACGTGTGGTTTGACTGACTCCGTCACTGAAAGCCTCCTTCTTTCGCCACAGTACTTCCTCGGGCAACCATCCCTTCGCATGGAAAGCCGACCGCAGCAGATATTTTTCGCACGCTTTATTCCCATGGTTGCGGACATCCATGGGTATGGACAAATACGTCTGCACGAAGCCGCGGTCTAGAAAGGGGGTCCTGGGTTCCAGTCCATGACTGGAAATCGATTTGTCGGAACGCAATACATCAAACATGTGAATGTCTTTGAGCAATCGACGGCATTCGAGGTCGAATTCCACCGAATTTGGCGCGCACTGGAAATATAAGTATCCGCCTGCCAGTTCGTCCGACCCGTCGCCGTTGAAAATGACCTTGGCTTCGCTATGTTCTCTGATATATTTGCCCAACAGGTAATTGCCGATGCTGGCGCGGACAGTGGTCGTGTCGTAACTCTCGATTGCGCGAATGACTTCGGGAATCGCCTCCAAGAAATCGGTTTCCTTAAGAATGATTTCGGTGTGTTTGGTTTGCAGAAAATCGGAGACTTTGCGTGCATATTTCAGGTCCACTGAGCCTTCGAGACCGATGCTATATGTTTCGAGTGGCGTATGAATACCATGTTCTCGGCGATACTGTGAGACGATTGCAGTAATGAGACTGCTGTCGAGCCCGCCGGATAAAAGACAGGCGACGGGGCGTTCGGTATTATCGCAGCGTTTATATACGGCGCTTTTGAGCGACGAGTAAATCGTATCGAGGATTTGTTTTTCTTTTTCTTCTCCTTTTTCTTCTCCTTTTTCTTGTCCTTGTCCCTGTGAATTGTAATCAAAATGGACGATGGATGGAATATGAAATCGCACATTTCGATTGAAACCCCATTTTTCTCCTACATGAAATCTGAGATAATACTCGGAATATGTGCCGGGAGTGAATGTGCGGATAATGGTATTATCGGTTGCTATAATGTCAGAGAGGCTTTTGAGTTCACTGGCAAATCCATACATAGACGTTCCCGCATTCATCATTGTATCGTATTTCTTTTCGAAAAAATAGAGGGGACGCACGCCAAATGGGTCTCTCGCCGCATACATTTTCGCAGAATCCGAGTAGATGTCGTAATCGATGAGTAGAAAGGCAAAGACTCCGTCCAATAATTGGAGGGTTTGTTCAATACCGAACTTTTTGTACAAATGCAGAATGATTTCACAATCACTCTGCGTTTTTGGTTGAAACGAATCTCCGAGAATCGTGTATAACTGTTTGTAGTTGTAAATTTCGCCGTTGCAAATCAGCGTCAAATTATCCTGTTGGATAGGTTGGTTGGATACGGAAGAGAGGCCATTGATGGCGAGTCGATGGAAGCCGATGTAGGACTGGGTGCCGATGGTTTGGAATACGCTGTTTTCTGGGCCTCTTCCGATGCCTTTCATAAATGCGGATTTATAGACCGTTTCTGACAATCGAGTGTCTGGATTAAAAATTCCGAATATTCCGCACATCTTCTATGGTCATTATGTTCAAGTTTTTATATTCTATTTTGATTATGGTATTTGAATGAAAAAAGTGTTTTTCTGTTTTTCTGTTTTTCTGTTTTCATAAATTCCATTTTTCTGTTTTTATATTTTCATAAATTCTGTTTTCATAAATTCTATTTTCATAAATTCTATTTTCATAAATTCTGTTTTCATAAATTCTGTTTTTCTATTTTTATAAATTTCATAAATTCTCTTTTTATAAATTCTCTTTTTCTCTTTTTATAAATTTCATAAATTCTGTTTTTCTTTTTTTGTGTTTTTATAAATTCTATTTTTCTATTTTCATAAATTCTATTTTTCTATTTTCATAAATTCTGTTTTTATAAATTCTATTTTTATAAATTCTCTTTTTATAAATTTCATAATTTCATAATTTCCAAAAATGTATTTTAATTCTCTTCCTTTTCTTTATCCTCTACCATATTGATGTAATACATCACTTCGGTAATCTTTTGCTTATCTAAGAACATGTGCACAACCGGCTTGCGCATAATGTGACGATACACTAAGAATTCTTCATGATGCATTCTGTAAATCATCGGAAACAATCGTTTCGAGATGCGCGCACCACTTTTCTTGATGTAGTAAGACACATACGCAGAATGCAACTGTTGGACAAACTCATCGTATTGCTCTTCAAACATCGCAAATGTATCTTTATATTGCGGAAAATGCGTAAGGAATTCATTCAGTGCATATTGCGATTGACGACGCAGTTCCAAATACTTGTACTGCATATTCGGATGATTGCCTCGGATGTGCTTCAATTCAACGTAATTATGATTACGCATAATGGTGCGCTCACCACTATTCAAGTGATGTATCATAATTCCAACAGATGTGTTTTTCCGATTTGATTTGTCTGGTGCACAGTATTTATCCCACAATTCTTGGTACGATTTTTCCGAATAGGAGCGCGGGAATTGCACAGTACTTGTGTTGAACACCGACCAATTCTCGTATTCGAGAGGCGAAATCCACTTCGCCGTCTGGTTGACACTGTCCAAATGAAACACATTGACGAGGTAGACCGCAACCGAAGTCAGATTGAGTACGATATGATTCGACGGATGCTGAACGACGAAACTGTAGCAGTGGTCTTTTGCCAATTTATCCAACAGGGGAATCTCTTGAAGATTATATTTGGTTGGGTCGTCTTGGGTCATGGCTTCGATGAATATGTCACGAAACGTGACAGGAGCACGGTCGTCTTCGAAATAATTGGTGCGGAAAAACCAGTAATTGCCGCCAATGGCCGTTTTTGTCGCAATTTCCCATGTTTGTTTTTCTGGGTCGAAGAAGAGGTTTATCATCGTGCCTTCAATGGCCTCGTTTGCGTATATCTGCGAGACATCCGTGTACTTTTCTTCGAAATCATGGAGATTTGTCGCATCTGGCGGGGCCACACATAAGAGTTGATTGTTTTTGCCTCCGAAAATCACTGAGCGATACGTGGCATAGTCTTTTGTTGTATCTTCTACTTTTTTTGTCAGAAGAGTGTAGTCGTCGACCGTCTTGATTCCAACAGTGGATTCATTGATATTCATGGAGAAAGAGAACATTTTGTTGTTTGTTGCTTGTTGTTTATTGTTTATTGTATACGAATAGATGTGTGACTTCAACAATGGGGAAAAAAGAAAATCAATTTTTCGTAATACCCAAAAAATCGATTCACTTTTTATAAGGATATAATATATACATCTTTATAAACCACGAATATTACCACGAATCCAACACAATGCCCGCCTACAAAAACATTCCAAAATACGCCGCTCTCACCATTTATGTGCCGAACACCGACATGGACAATATCAACATCCAAACGAACTACAAGAAATCGTATTCGGAACCGTGTTACGTCGACTTTTACACGATGGCTCCCTACCTCGAACACATGTACGGATACAAACTCGATTTGGAGCAATATTTATGCATTCACTTGCGCATTCGCCAGTTGAGAACCGACGTCGAGGAATACTTGATACAACCGATGTGTCGCGACAAAACATTCGTGTTGGACCTTCTCAAAAAAAACGAAGCGACGAGTGTGCATAAAAAGCCGCATGGATTGCTTACAAAATTATTCCACTGTGAGAGATACTACAATAAAAAGGCGATGGTGAAAACATACATGTTCCGCCCATACAATGAGAAAAAAGACAGGACAGACCACGAATTGTACCAGGAAATGATTCTTGCGAATTTTATCGACGAAATTGTGTTTCAGAAATATGCGAAACAGATTGGCGCCAAACTGTCCTTTCTTGTGCCGGATATTTACTCGTACGGCAAAATCCATTATTGCGTGGACGAGAACGGCGAGAACGTCTGGTGTTGTTACATTATTATGGAATATATGGACGGGCTACTTCTGAAAGACGCCGTATTTTCTCGCGATACGATTCGAGACGTCTACGAATACAAAGAGGAAATCGAAGAAATCGACTCTTTCATGAAAAGGCATATGCTGCATCATAACGATTTGCATTCCGAGAACATTATGTTGATGACTCAGCCGAACGGGACCCATAAAGTGGCCGTGTTGGATTTTGGCGAAGCCGCACTTGGACCACGCAAACCAATCTCGCGAAACCCAATCTCGCGCAAACCAGTGTCGCAATCATATATTGCAAGTTATTGACGAAGAAAAAGAAAAGAATATAAACATCTGGATGACATATAAAATATTGATGTTTTCGTTTAAGCGCGATATAAACAAACCCATTTACATAAGTGCAAATGTCATCGGCGGCTTAGGAAACCAATTATTTCAAATTTTCACGACGATTGCCTATGGCATCGAACATAATCGCAAAATCATTTTCCCATATAACAAATACGGGACTGAAGGCTGTACCAATCGCCCTACCTATTGGTCTCCGGATTCTTTTTTATGCAACCTCTTTCTATTTACAACCGAGTTTGCGCCGAATCAATATACAAACGAGATGTTGCGGTCCTTCCCCGTCTATACTGACGAAAAATTCGAATACAAAAAAATCCCCCATTTCGGCGAGGAGCACGTTTATTTAAGCGGCTATTTTCAGAGCTACAAATATTTCCACGAAAAATTGCCAAACATACTCGGTCTCATGCGGTTTTCGCAAATTCGCGACAAAGTTCTCGCCGAATTCCCCTCTTATATATCCAACACAGGTTCTTCTGAAAATATCCACATTTGCATGCATTTCAGATACGGCGACTACAAGAATTTGCCGAACCATCACCCGATACTGCCTTATGAATATTACGAGACCGCATTAGACGACGCAATTGACACATGGAATACAAACAACGAGACAAAACGCAAAAAGAAACGGCTTCTTTACTTCTGCGAATACGAAGACATCGCAATCATTGAAAATCATATTCGTAGATTGAAATCGCGATTCGAAAACGAGAACATCGAATATATTCGTGTAGGAGAAGAGGTAGAAGATTGGAAGCAAATGGTATTGATGACTGCATGTGATGCGCATATTATTGCGAATAGTACGTTTAGTTGGTGGGGCGCATATTTATCCGATAAAAGCAAACCGTCTATCGTGTATTATCCGAGCAAATGGTTTGGACGCGCATATAACGAGCATGATACGAAAGACCTCTTTCCGCCAGAATGGTTTCGGATTGATATTCATTATATATGATGGTGTACAATGGTTCGGTTACAATCGAAACATGATGTGTCGTGTAAAAAATTGAAGGTATATTACGAAAACATTTAAAGATTACACATCAGAACAAATACAGTAGAAATAAAATAGAAAGAACAAGAATGTCATCTGCATCGAACACAGTATGCCCGGCCACTTTGAATTACGAGTATTTAATGGGGTTGCCTATCCTACAGGAATTAACGAATAAAAACAAGAAAATGCAGAAGAAAAACAAGAAATTGGCGAAGATTATATTTACCCTGTTGGATGTATTGGTTGTTTCTAACGAAAAGCGTCGAAATATTATAAATAAAGTTTCTGAATTGACGGATGATATTGATGTAGAATCGATGATTCAAATCCCGGATAAAGATAGAGTTCAGCCGAAAATCAAAAATGAAAAAACAGTGAATACAAAGAATACACAACCGAACATTGTATACATACTTGAAGAAACTGATACAGAAATCGTAATCAAAGAGGAGGTGAAGGTCGTTGCTCCATTATCACCTGTTGAAGAAGTGGTTGAAGTGGTAGAGGAAGAAGTTGAGGAAGTTGAGGAAGTCGAAGAAGTCGAAGAAGTCGAAGAAGTTGAGGAAGTCGAAGAAGTCGAAGAAGTTGAGGAAGTCGAAGAAGTCGAAGAAGTTGAGGAAGTCGAAGAAGTCGAAGAAGTTGAGGAAGTTGAGGAAGTTGAGGAAGTTGAGGAAGTTGAGGAAGTTGAGGAAGTTGAGGAAGTTGAGGAAGTTGAGGAAGTGGAAGAAGTTGAGGAAGTTGAGGAAGTTGAGGAAGTTGAGGAAGTTGAGGAAGTTGAGGAAGTTGAGGAAGTCGAAGAAGTCGAAGAAGTCGAAGAAGTTGAGGAAGTTGAGGAAGTTGAGGAAGTTGAGGAAGTTGAGGAAGTTGAGGAAGTTGAAGAAGTTGAAGAAGTCGAGGAAGAAGTCGAGGAAGAAGTCGAGGAAGAAGTCGAGGAAGAAGTCGAAGAAGAAGTCGAAGAAGTCGAAGAAGTCGAAGAAGAAGAGGAAGAAGTAGTCGAAATCACAATCAAAGGTAAAACATACTACACCACTGATGCAAAGAATGGAATCATCTACGATGTAGACGATAATGGAGAAATCAGTATCGAGGTTGGAAATTTCGTGAATGGAAAAGCAGTGATGAATAAGAAAAAGTAAAAAGATGAATAAGAAAAAGTAAAAAGATAAAAATAATAATGTATAAAAATACATCATTATATTCTGTTGTTTTTTATTTCAATGCTTGTTATGTTTAATGGTATATTTTAAAAAATTAGATTTTAATTTTCGTGTATGTTTATATTGTTTACGATTTTGTCCTCCACCTTGAGGTAAAATTCCTTCTTGTTTATTTCCAACAGGTGCTTCTTGTTTATTTCCTTCTTGTTGTTTATTACCAACAGGTGCTTCCTGTTTGATTTCCGTCTTCTCATTGGTTGCATAGCTGGTTTTTTGAGTCTGCAATTCAAATATCATACGTTTCGTCGGCAATTCCCATGTATTCATAGACGGTTTCAGCAGTTTATCGAGTGAATCTGCCAATTTCTCGCCTTTGTATACACACTTGATAGATCCCACATTGCTGTCGTTTATCTCGCCATCGATTAAATCAATCCGAACCATAATTTCGCGAGCCGGGTTCTGAGACACCGAATAAGAGACCCCTGTATGAAAACGTTCCAAATAATTATCCAATTCAGCCACGATGATTTTATTCAATAGACTGTCCGGATTCATCATGTACGTGAAATCGTCACCGATTTTATCGATGAATTCTTGAATTGTTTTTTGCAGAAAGAGATTCGACGATTCTTTGGACCCTTTTGAAAATTTTTTGAGCAAATTGACAAACTCGCCGTATTTTTTATACTTGTCTTTCAACGTAGTCGAAATTTTAGGGTCGTCCAAGAATTCGAAATTGATTTCGCCATTTTCTTTGAAATATTGCGAAATGAGATATTGATTGGTTTTGATGAGTTCGGCATCGGTGGTCATCTTTTTGAGTTTATCAAATATATCGGTTTCGAATTTTTGGATTTTAATGATGGTCGGATATTTCAAAACAATGTCGATTTGAGTTTTGATTGCTTCTAATTTTGAAAAGACGTCACTGAAATCAATGTTTTCAGGCGTGGTACTTAAAATACTATACGTATTCTCCTGAATGAAAAGTAATGCATCTTTTATAATTTTCAGATTTTCAAGTGCGCTACGTGATTCGGAAGAAATCGTACGGCTTCGACCACGATTTACAACCATTTCTTGGTACAAATATTCATACATAATTCTAAAAATGAAAAAATCTAAGACGGAAAAATCCTTTATAGCAGTGTGCCAGGTACTTAATTTATTTTGAATACGAGTAATAACATTGTCAACCGGATTCATTTTGATATATTCATCGAACCACTCGGATGCATTTTTTGTTTGCCAAACCGACCAATCATAGCCATTGTTGGATTTTTTTATTTTTTCAAAAAAATCATAATCAGGCTTTATAAAGATTTTATAGTGTGTAAAATCATATTCGGAATTTTGACTATTATTTTTGAAATTCTTTATTAGATAATTTATTTTTGGAATGAGAATATAATCTTTGATATGGTCGATGGTTTTGTTATTATTATTATTGAATATTTCCAACATTTTATCTTTTTGTTTATTGAACGAAATAAAATCCGTATTCAGTTTACTTTCAGAGGTTTCGTCGTATTTTTTATTCAATAAATGGATACACAATTCAATATCAATGTCGGAATAAGAGGAGGGTGATTTAATGTCATTCTCTGCATTCAATCTATCTTTGTTTTCTTCTTTCAAAAAATATTTGTTTATAAATGCTTGTATTTTGTTGGAAGATTCTTCTTCCAATCCTTCTCGTTGCAATTTATTCCATACTTCCAATTCATTGTACAAGTTCAAGATTTGCCGATACTGTGTATGATTGTATATGTCGCTGAGCCATATGACATCCGTCACCGTATAGATTTTACCGTCGATTTTCAAATACGAATATTGGGGATATTTAAACGCATATGTTTCATCGGACCATTTTGAAAATTCGCTGAACAATTGCGAAAAAATGGGAATGGTGGAAAAATTCGGAAAGGAGAAAGAAAGGGGTCCGTGGTTAATTTTGGTTTCCCATGACGACGAATATGCATTGGGTGCAGGATATTTGGTAGGAAACAAACAGGTCAACATGGTTCGAATATTGTAATCCACGATTTCATTCTGTTTGCGTATAATGGCAACTTCGTTATTCTTGTTGAAGGAAATGCCTCCTGTTTGTTCTTCATCATCATCATCATCATCATCATCATATGCATCTTCATCTTCATTTACATCACTATATCCTCCTATTAGTTGTTCTTCTAGTTGTTGTTCAAAATCATCTGTGACGCGTTTCAAATCGTTTACTTGTGATTCTGATAATTGTATTGTATTCGTCTGTTTATCTGTCTCTAACCGCGATTTTTCAATAAAAACCCGATATATCTCATACAACTCATTCTTTTTTTGTGTCAAAATGAGTTTTGTAAATTCAATTTTTTTATTCAATGCGTCGATTTCTTTGTTCAACTTTTCAATGACAGAATTGTACGGCGCCGGTTTATTTTCTTCTTCTTTTTTATTGTTTTCCAACCCGGATATATTTTTTTGTATGTTTTGAATATCAGTTGTAATCGTTATAATTTTTGACTTTTTTTCTTTTATTTCATCCAACAGTGATATTTGGTCTGCATCCGGAAATACACCAAACTCTTTTAAAAATTGCTGCAATTTCAGAAAAGAATCATCGAACCGTTTTTGTTTGTCGGCGTCTTGTTTTTGTTTGTCGGCTTCTTCTTTCTTTTGTTCCATTTCTTTTGTTTTTTGTTCATTGTCTTGCTTCTTTTTTTCAATTTTTTCGATTTTATTTTTCAGTACATTTTGTTTTCGCGCACTTTCATTCTGTATGATTTGCCCCGTTTGCTTGCCGTGTTTCGACATAATTTCATTGAAAACTTCGCGATTGAAAAAGAACTCCATTTTGCGTGAAAGGGGCGCCGAGTTTAAATATGCCCTCGGGTATTTATATTTATCCGAAAAAAGCGGAACATCTTCTGTAAGATTTATGGTGGATTCAATATTCAAGTTTTGGTTTACAAACATGGCCCGAGAAAATGGTATGGCATCTTTCTTATTCAAAATATTCGTGTCCAATAAAATACGAATGGGCTCGGGTTTAAAATCGAATATTCTTCCAGTCGACAACATATATATCTGCAAGACAAAAAAAGGCGCGTTTTATCTCATATTTCGTTGTGTTCAGGTTTCGTCTTCTGTGGTTCGTTCTTCGTGCTCCGGTGTTTTATCATCGGTAAAATGGTTTCCTTCATTTCCTACACCATGTATTTTTTCAATTTTATTCGCAATGTTTTTGATGTTTTCAATGTCTTGGTCCGTAAGTAGAGTTGTATCATTCTTATTTTTCTCGATGTGATATTGTACGAAACTTTCGGGAAGAATACAGTATGGACAGTCTTCATTGAAGAGAACATCTATCAATAAAATAAACATGCAGACGATGAAAAATGCAATATAAATATCGCGAGTACCCATCCATGCAATTGCAAAGACAAGCAAATCTCTGCTAAACGTATATTTCAAATAGGCTTCAATGGATTTGCTTAATTTAATCGTTACAAATTTGGATGCAATGTTCAAAATAATAATCATGAGTCCAGCGAAAATTTTACTATTGTTCAAATGATAGACATTAAAATGCAATAACTGTTGGATGTATGAAAACCATGACAGGTAAGACGACGATTTTTTGGGCAGTTTAGGTTGTTTCGGGTCTTTGTTTTTAGAAGAATTTGGTTTTGATGGAGGCAACATATTACAATAGATAAATATTTTATCCCTTTATAATAATATGTTTGCTCCTAATAAAACCAATAAAACCAATCTTGTACCCAAAAATACAGATATAACAAAAGGCGTTCCTACTAAAAAACCGGATGTCCCCAAAGCCAATCCTACCAAAAAGAACCTGACGCAAAAACTGAAATCGAAATCGAAATCGAAATCGAAGACAAGGTCGCATCGAACAAAAACCACCGAGTTTTTAAAATTGGTCTGTCCCAAGGCAAGCGAATGCATTGCGTTCGGCAAAGAAACGGCAAGAATACAATCCTTTTTCAACCATTACACGGATTTTAAATATGTCGAAAATAAAACCGCTTCTGCAAAGAGGATTGGCGCACCATCGAAAAATGGATTCATACATCAAATCGAATACAAACACAATGAATATATTGCATACACCATACTAAAATCCATCAATATCAAACAGCGCGGTTCATTCAGCGGCTCAAACAATCCCGACAATTTAATCTACGAATATTTGGTCGGCAGATTCATCAATAAAATGGCGCTCCGGTTCTCCTGTTTCGTGGAAACCTACGGCCTCTTCTTTTACAACAATGACGACGCATGGGACACAATCAAACACAGTACAACCGTATCTGCAGATACGCTTCGCGCATCATTGACATTATACCCTGTTGGAGACAAAATTAAATACGAATTAATTCAAAAATCGTGCACGGATTATAAACACGCGGCAATTCTCTTACAGGAAATTCATAATCCGCTTTCGATGAACAAAGCCGTTAAGAAAGAGGAGTTTCTTAGAAGCGAGATACTGCAGACCATGTACCAAATCTATTTTCCACTGGCGTGCATCTGTAATTATTTCACGCATTACGATTTGCATTCGGACAATGTATTGTTGTATCCATTGGGCGCCGACAAATACATTACATTTCATTATACGTTTCATAGTAAAATCGACGGTTCGACACGAACACTTGAATTCAATTCGCAGTATATTTCTAAAATCATCGATTATGGCCGTTCCTTTTTCGTAGATAAAGGGACCACGAAAGATAAAGACGTCAATTCAGTGATTGTGCAGAAAACGCTGTGTACTATACCCGAATGCGGTGAAAATTCGTACAAATGCGGTATTAAAAAAGGGTACGCTTGGCTGAACCCATCGACTCAAACGTATTCTTCCGATTATTTCATTACCTCTAACAAATCGAATATCAGTCACGATTTGAGGTTACTTCACGATGTTAGATATACCATCGAACCGAGTCGGCGAAGTAGTACCAAAAAATACGCGTACGAATTAGGGACGTTCATGGACGATTTGGATAATATTGAATACGGTGTTGGAATTAAATCTGCGTCCAAAAAAGCATATGGAACGAAAGAAAATCGAGAACTTGGATTTGGAGAAGATGGAATACCATATACGATTAACAATGTGGTTGATGCTGAGCATTGGCTTTATACTCTCCTTCAAACAGAAAGCGTGAGAGAATCGCAAACGGCGTTTTATTCTACTAAAACAAAAATGGGCGACATTTATATCGACAGCAAATTACCAGCTAGGTTCGAAATGTAAATACAATAATATGTACGGGCGTATGTACATATTATTTTTTATTACAGGATTTTACAAGTTTTTTAGATGTTTCTATTTTCTGTTTTTCATATTTTTCTGTTTTCTGTTTTTCATATTTTCTGATTTCTGAATTTATTACCACAGGATTTTATGCAACCACAAAATTTATGCAACAACAGGCGCCGCCTTTAAAAAGTGGTTCTTCATGTATCTCTGAAGGTTGAAATAGGTGAGTTCATCCTCCTTGCTGAGCTTCAGGAGCTTGGCAAGCTTGGCATCAGGGTTAATCTTGCGACCATTTCCGGCATCCTGGAGCTTGTGCTCGCGAATGTACTTGTTAATCTCCTTGCTCACATCAGTGCGGGCAAGCTGAGACCCCTTATCCTTTCCAAGGAAGACGGCAAGCTCATCGCTGATAGGAGTAGGCTTGACGAACCCGGAAGGCTTTCTGTTTCCAGAAGAACGTCTCTTCTTAGAAGAAGCCTTCTGGGCATTCTTGAGCTCGCGGTTGACGCTCTTCTCAAGGACCTTGTACTCGGTCTTAAGAAGAGAAATCACGCTAGAAAGCTGCTGAATCTTGGTAGAGAAATCAGCGAGCTTGGCACTGAGGACAGAAGAGGCATCGGTCTCTTCGACACGAACAGCATCGACCTCGGCAACAGAAGTAGGAGCAACCTCCTTCTTCGATTCCTTCTT
>Ga0209500_10002241_pt1 | contig 13932 bp, 7 predicted proteins | sample S_140212_EF_Meta_FD_187323 | JGI IMG/M metagenome (GOLD analysis project Ga0209500, IMG submission 187323) | Freshwater microbial communities from Lake Simoncouche, Canada to study carbon cycling - S_140212_EF_MetaG (SPAdes) (version 2) | ecosystem: Environmental > Aquatic > Freshwater > Lake ... | reverse complement strand
TTCGCTTTTGGCAACAATCCAACCATCTCATCCAAGCCGAACCCATCTACAAAACTGCCTCGCGACTTGCCCAAGCACAAGGCTCATCCTTCAAATGCGCCAAAATGTTCTGGTGGTTTAACCAAGGCGCTGATGTCGATATCAGCGTTACTCCCAAGCCCTATTATGGCGCCGATGGTAACAAGGCCTTCGGCATTTCAGGAACATCACAAGAACTAACCACGGGATTAGAAAAAAAGCTGGGAGCCTTCCCCTTCCCATCTTTTTGGGGGCCGATGGCAGGGCTGCCCTGCACACGCTGGATAGCACAGGCAACTGCAGAAATTATTACACATAAAACTCCCAATCTAACCCTCGCTTACTTGCCCCACCTTGATTACGACCCGCAACGCTTTGGGCCCACGGGTTCAGATATGCCGAAACTTACTAGAGAATTGGATCAGGCTTGCGAACCGATTTTAGACGCTGCCAAGGCTAAAGGTGCCCGGGTTTGGGTCGTAAGCGAATACGGGCATTGCAATGTGCAAAGTGCGATAGAGCCCAACAAGATTCTAAGGAAGCATGGCTTTCTTGTATGCAGAGACGGGCCCTTTGGCGAGACCATCGATTTTTTTGCTAGTAGGGCATTTGCTGTTTGTGATCATCAACTGGCACACATCTACATCAAAGATTCCAAAGATATTCCAAAAGTAAAAGCGATTCTTGAAGAAACACCGGGCATCAAAATCATTCTCGATGAGGAAGGAAAGAAAAGCATGGGTTTGGCCCATCCTCGTTCTGGCGAACTTGTTGCACTCTCCGAAAACAACAAATGGTTTGCCTACCCTTATTGGCTTGATGAAAGCAGGGCTCCAGATTTCGCCCGCACCGTAGATATCCATCGAAAACCAGGCTACGACCCTTGCGAATTGTTCTTCGATCCCAAGTTACTTTTCCCCAAACTTAAAGTGATCAGAAAACTCTTGGGCAAAAAGCTGGGGTTCCGAACCCTGATGGATGTAATCCCATTGGATCACTCTTTGGTGAAAGGCAGCCATGGCTTGGTTTGCGACAACGATGAGGATTGTGCTCTATTGGCAGGAGATGGCCCTGCACCACCTTTTGGAAAAATGCCCATGACTAATGTGCATAGGCTTATGATGACTGCACTAGGATTTCCAAGCCAAGCCTAGTATTAATCAAGCTTCTGGCTCGGCAACTAGGTCTTCCGCAACCTCAGGCGTAATTTCTTTAATTGGGAAAGGCAATGGGGCAAGGGCCTTCAAACCTATATCGGTTCGATATTGCATACCACTAAATTTAATCAAGTTCACTGCTTCATAAGCTTTGGCCCTCGCAGCAATCATATCATCACCCAAGGCTGTAACGCTCAACACACGACCACCATCGGTAACAATATTTCTTGAATCAAACCTGGTTGCGCCATGAAAGATTTGAACATCCTTTAGCTTTGCAGCTTCGTGAAGCCCCGTAATCGTATGATTCTTATCAACAGCCCCAGGATAACCCTTTGCAGCAAGAACTACGCAAACCGCGGGCCTAGGATCCCATGCGATCTTACCTTCAAACTCATCAAGCCTATTTTCAACTGCAGCTTCGAGTAGATCCAATAGATCGGTTTGCAAACGCATCATCAAGGGCTGGGTTTCGGGATCGCCCATCCTGCAATTAAATTCGAGCACCCGTGCGTCCTGCCCTGTAACCATGATCCCTGCATAAAGAATTCCATGAAATGGCATTCTTTTTCGCTTCATCGCATGTACGGTCGGAACCAAAACTTCCGTATCAATTTGATCGAGTATTTCCTTCGTGCCCAATGGCGCAGGGCAATATGCACCCATCCCACCGGTATTAGGCCCTAGGTCATTATCAAAAATAGCCTTATGATCTTGGCAAGGCTCAAGCGGGATGATGGTTCTGCCTGAAACAATGGCAAGCACACTAAGCTCTTGACCAACCATGCGTTTTTCCAAAACAATTTGGCGACCAGCGGTTCTGCCAAACTCTTCCTTCACCATGATGCGCTCAACAGCTTTAAGGGCTTCTTCCTGAGTGGAGCAAACAATCACGCCCTTACCTGCTGCTAGGCCATCAGCCTTCACTACCAGCGGATACCTGCGGGTTGAAATCCAAGTTTTCGCCTGATCAGGGTGATCGCAAATCTTGAAGTCTGCGGTAGGCACATTGGCATCATGCATGACAGTCTTAGCGAAGGCCTTGCTAGATTCCAAAGTGGCAGCTAATTTCGAAGGGCCAAAAATAGGCAGCCCTTCTTTTTTAAATGCATCTACAATTCCAAGCGCTAATGAATCTTCCGGGCCAACCACCGTTAAACCAATCTTCTCGGCCTTGGCGAATTCCACCAAGCCTTTTATATCATCTGATGCAATTGGAACATTGGTTGCAAATACTGCTGTACCAGGATTACCAGGCGCACAAAAGATTGCCTTTGCTCGCGGGGAAAGCGATAACTTCCAGGCCAAGGCGTGTTCACGCCCGCCTTTGCCTACTACTAAAACTTTCATTGCAGCTCTCGCGATCTTAGGATGCCTTGGCAGGGAGAAGCGTTAACAAATAATCCTTGCCCAATCGATTACAGTAATCTCCAAAGGTTTCGCCCTGTGCTCTTTTACCTTTGAAATCAACAAAAAGATGGCGGAACATCGGAACGATATCCGACTTCAATACCAAATCCTTCAACATGAAATTCAGACGGGTGCCATTCACATGACCACCAACAAATACCATGTACTTTTCACCACTTCTACCCACAAAACCTATTTCACTTTGATAAGGGCGCACACAACCATTCGGGCATCCTGTCATTCGAATATTAATAATCTCATTCGCCAAATCTAGTTCGTTAAGAACTACTTCCATCTCATCGATGACCCCAGGCAATGCCCTTTCTGATTCAGAAATCGCCAACCCACAAGTTGGAATCGCTGGGCAGGCAAGACTGTACTTCTGGATATTCGAAAGATCCTGTGGTTTCTTAACCCCATGGCTGGTCAAAATAGCTTCGATCTCCTGCTTGGCGCTTTCAGGCAGATCACAAATCAAAATATCCTGAATTGCAGTCAGCCTTACTTCAGTATCAAACTTGGTGATGATCGTTCGTAAAGCGGTACGCAGTTTAAAATCGCCTTCATCCTTGATACGACCACTCTCAACGCTTACACCATAGAAGAATTTCCCATCGCCCTGGGCATGCCAGCCAAGGTGGGTTTCATAACCCGTGATCTGGATGTTTTTTGGCAACACCAATGGCTTAGTCAGATAGCCCTTCAAAACTTCGCGGAACTTCTCAACGCCCCAATCTGCAACCAGATACTTAATGCGAGCTCTTTTACGGTCTGCCCTGTTGCCATGATCTCGATAAAGAGTAATCACTGCTTCAGCACCTTTAAGCACATCCTCCCGAGGGACATAACAAATAGGAATGGATAAATGCGGGAAAGTAGTAGCTTTACCATGGGTCTTTCCCATACCACCACCAACCAAAACATCATACCCAACCACTTCACCATTTTTGATATCTGCAACAAAACCAAGATCCTGACTGAACACATCAATGCAATTATCATGAGGGGCAGTCAACCCAGTCTTAAACTTCCTAGGTAAATATAACTTGCCATAAATGGGTTCAAAATCTTCCGCTACTGCTTCATTCATGGATTTGCCATTAAGCCAGATTTCATGGTAGGCAGTGGATTGAGGCGCCAAATGCATCGCAATTGCATAAGCGTCATCCTGAAGCGATTGATGCACCTTGTCGTTCTTCATGGGTACGGGGCAAGCCATCACATTACGGTTTACATCACCACAAGCAGATAAAGTGGAAAGCATGCATTCATTAATGCCTGCGATCACGCCTTTGAGATTGTTTTTAAGAATCCCATGAAACTGAATGCTCTGCCTACTGGTAAGGCGGATAGTGCCGTTGGCGTGCGATTCAGCTAATTGATCAAGAGCAAGGTATTGCTTAGCGGTCATTTTCCCGCCAGGGATTCTACCCCGCACCATGAACATGTAATGTTTGCCTAGGCCATCGGATCTGCGATTTTTACGGGCATCCCTATCTTCCTGCTGATAGGAACCATGAAACTTTAGCAATTGTTTGGAATCATCAGAAAAATGATCATCAGCACCGGCTAGCTCAAGGCTCAGCGTGCCTCGCAGCGACCTGCTATTTTCCTTAATGATTTCAACAGCGGATCGACCGCTTTCAGGGGCTTCATCTACAACTGTCTCGTTTTCATTTGCCATTATTTGTGTTCCGGTTAGTAAAAAAGATACCTAACTTCTTATTCAAAGAGCTTAATCCCTACCAAAGGAAAAGCTTTACATTCTTATGTAGTCAATTTAGGCGGATTAATCCTTTAATTCCAGTCCAAGAATCAACCAACTTTAATGAATAGATCGATTCAATCTGCATTAATCCTCACAATTATTTATTTTTAACGCCTGTTTTCATACTATTCAAGTTCCAACCGAGTTCATCCGAACTTCATTAATATACAGAGGAAACTATTCACCTGTAATGAATTGCAACATTTGATGAGAGGCTTAGGGTGACTGTGACGAAGGATCTGCTCAACCCCCAACATTCCATTCATTATGGTTTCCTTACGATTAATCAGGATGCCAATGGTTTTTTTGGCGCTTATCTTGTTACTAATCGCTGGGCAAGGCCTATTGAATTCCGAATTAGTAGTGCTGTTCAACCCAATAAAGTTCAGCATATTCTTTATGGAGAAGGGCTAAAACCTTTCATTTATTCAGAGGTTATAGGCAAAACTTTGGTTGAAAAAAGCTCACAATTAGTCGATTTAGTGGTTACAGATCTTCCCGAAGTCCTTGGATTACGCAAAAAGCTTGATATCCCCGTGGTTTGCCTTGCAAAAGCAGAAGATGCAGTTCCAGAAGGCACCCATGTTATCACAGGCCCAAGAGGCGTCGGATTGCACTTAGCAGGAACCATTGAAGAAGCTGAGCTTTTTACCAACTTTTTTGAAGGTTTAGATATCGATCTAGCTGAACCCTTCATTCGCATACGCGATGCAGTTCAAGAAACTAGAAAATCAACCACCCGCACGACTTCCGCTGCTTAAAACAGCGGCTAAGGCGCAGTTATTCCTTCGATCGTTACCAATATAGGCGTTTCTTGAAGGTCGGTCTTGATCTTTAGCTGCTTCTTAAACTGACCTTCCTGCTTAATTGAGCACTTAAAGGTCACAGTCTGAACCATCGAAGGCTCGCTTGTAGGCTGGGTTCCTAGCTCGATCCCCTCGCCCAAGCCATCCACTCCCAAAACTTTAAAAGGCTTGCTAGCACGAACTACCACTCTACGTGTCAAACTTTCCTCGGGTTTAATCGTGCCCAGCGAAAGCAATGCTGGCGATACACTTATCGAAGATTGAATTGTGGCTTCTACCAAAACCGAAAGCAAGGGTGTGCCAGTATCGTTGGTTTTTAAGTGAATAAACTCTTTAAGATTCCCAGATGGAGCATCGGGCTTCAAAGTTACACTCACCTGATATCCAATCTGGCCTGGCTTCCGGTAACTTTCCTTAAAAGTGGCTTCCAAAGGCGTATCTTTAGAGATTACTTCCGTAATTTGCCAGTTTTGAGTGCCTGCATATTCAACCTCGATGGTTTGTTCTGCTTTCTGCCCTTGGGAAACAACCCCAAACGCAACCTGCCCCGGATTAAAAACGACATCACTTCGGCTATTGCCTGTAACTCTGATTTCAGCGGTAGAAACATACTCTGGTCCAACCGTGACATAAACAATCACGGTCTTCGAGCCAGAAAACCTTCGGGCATCCATGGTGACATCAATGGTTGCAGATTCACGTGGTTCCAATACTTTCACAGACGAAGAAGCGCTGGTGCAACCACACCCACTACGGATATTAACAATTTCCATTTTGACTGCATAAATGTTGGTGATGGTAAATCGGTGAAAAAGTTGGGCACCTTTTGGCACTACACCGAAATCATGCACAAGGCCATCCTTGAACATTTTATCTGCCCATGCTTGAGCAGAAACTGCACTCGTAGAAACCAAACCTAGAAATAATGCTATTAAAGCATGGCGAATGATAGCCACAATCCCCTCCTTGGAACGACCCAAATTAGTCCTTATAAAATCAAATCTAATAGAAATGGTAGTCTGGGAAAAGGCTGATTCTCCCAAACCACTCATAATTTTAATTACTTAAACGCTTCCCACTTCTCTTTAATGAACTTAAACCCATTGCCATAAACATCTTCGGGCGAAGGGAACATATCTCGCCAAATCTTGGTAGCGGCTGCTAAATCGGGTAACGCTCGCCCAAAAGCCTCAATCGTAAGCCATCCATCGTACTTAGCTTTCCTCAATGCTTTAAAAGTTTCATCCCAATGCACATGGCCACTTCCGGGGGTGCCTCGATCATTTTCACTAATGTGAACATGAACATAAGTATCTTCCATGGAAGCAATCGCTTGAGAAATATTTTTCTCTTCAATGTTGGCATGGAAGGTATCGTACATGGTACCAAAGTAAGGGTGATTGATTTCCCGAACAAGGTTCTTTGCATCCATTGCGTTGGTAAGAAAATAGCATTCGAAGCGATTGAGATACTCAATTGCGATTTTAACTTTTACTTTTTGTGCATGATCTGCAGCTTGGGTTAAAACTTCAACCGCCCTTTTTCTTTCATCTGCAGTTGGGGGCTGGCCTGAAAAAACTCCCAATGCAGAGTGGTATGGCCCCGCCAATAAATCGCCACCCATCACGCTGGTCATATCCAACGCCCATTTGATTCGTTCCAAACCTGCCTTACGAATACTCGCATCAGGACTAATGGGATTGGTCTCTGCGTTCACAACCGTTACTGCGGTGCAACCGAGCCCAAGGTTATCGAGTTCTTTTTTGATTTTTTTGTAGTGTTCAGCATCGCCATCGAAAAGGGGGATTTCAACGCCATCGTAACCGGTCTTTTTGATTTTTTCCAAGATAGGAAAATGCTCTTCGGTCACAAAAGCAGTCCACAGCAGCAGATTCATTCCAACTTTCATCAAAGGCTCCCTTAGTTAAAGGTAAAAAGATCAAAGGGGTATTGTGGCCTAAATTGATTCAATAAGCAAGAAAGTCGTGGCATAAACCTTCAATTATGATTTTCATTTATGCAACTCTTGCCAACAAGCCATATTTCCTTTCTTAATTTTCTTCCCAGACTAGCAATGGCCTCGCACAACACCATTCTTCCTAAAGCCTCCATAATAAAAAGTGGAAATTTCGTTTTTTCAAACCTTCCTTATTTCGTTTTGAAGACCGATTCAATCCCTATCAAAATTATTTTGAATTGCTGATGTAAGAACCATCCCAGCCAGAAGGGGGAGGAAATTGAAGATATTCCTTGCATCGTTCGATGTAAAACAAGGCTAGATGATCTTCCTTATTACTATCAAGAATTTGCGTATAGCAATCGATCGCCTGTTGAAATCTCATTGCTAAATAATGCTCAAATCCCAACACAGTTAAATTTATTATCGTTCGCAGTTCAGGGGTCTCGTCTTGGCCAATTGCAAGAACTTCATGAATCAGTATTGCATTGGCTTTGCCCTTCACCGCAACTTTATCAACAGGCCGGGTAAGAATTTTCCCACGGATTTCAGCTATTGTATTATCAGAAACTAGAATCGAAGTTTTATAGATTTTGTTTGTACCTTCCAACCTGCTGGCAAGATTCACCGTATCGCCCACTGCTGTGTAATTCAACCGATCATCACTACCAATATTTCCAACAAAAACTGTACCTGTACTTATCCCAATTCGCATTTTCAATTGTGGCAGGCCCTCTGCCTTATTTCTCTGATTGAACAATAACATTTGTTCTTGGCACGCCAGCGCTGCCTGGCAGGCTTTTAGTTCATGATTCTCGCAATCTTCTGGCGCATTCCAGAACGCCATCACGGAATCGCCTATGTACTTATCCACGGTTCCATCTAGCGATTGAATGATGTTGGTGCACATCGCAAGATGATCACCTATCAACTTCACTAGTTTATCTGGTTCAAGCGATTCTGATATGGTTGTAAAATTCTCTAGATCAGAAAAGAATATCGTTAGTTCCTTCTTTTCTGCAAAAGGCTCTGCGGTTTTTCTTGAAGCTAATACTTTATTGACCACCTTAAAGGGAATATATTTCCTGAATGATAGCAGCCCCGATTTCATCTTTTCGATACCTTCGGCTAATTCAACTATTTCTCTGTACCTTGACTTAGAACTTACAGAATAAGAAATATCGCCGATTCCAATATTAACGACATCCGCAGCCATTTTTTCTAAAGGTTCACCAATTGACTTTCCATTCTTAATGCCAATGGGAATAATAATAATAATAATCACTAATAAACTCATGAAAATTATGCGTATTATAATAATCCCACCAGCCATCATTGCCGTTCTTTTCACACAAACCCCAACCACCCAATCTGGTTTTACGCCTGGTTTGATATCTGACCACGAATAAACCCAAGTTGCGCCATTTGTATCTGCGCATGCTTCAAGTGTGGTAAATTCATGATTAAAGATGTCATAGCCAGCCATCTTTTGAGTTTGAAACAGTTTTGCAAAAGTTTGAATTCTTAGATCTGGATGTTGATCTGCAAGAAAAAGATATTCACTGTAATCATTTTCGCCTAATGCTAGCGGGAATTCTTCCTTATTATGCTTATGAGGGTAACCTATGACTAGAAGTTCATCGTCATTATGTTTCTCGATTACAAATGGGACACCTTCGTACAGTTCAGAAAAGTTGGATTTCTCATTTGTTATTTCTCCTAACAATTCCTCCAATTGAATTATTCCCAAATCCAGAGATACCAAACCCAAGAATTCCCCTTGCGAATCATTTAACGGTACAGCATAGCTAACCAACAGACTTGATTTTTTAAGATAATTAATGTTTTTGATATACCTTGAATTTACCCAAGAAGCCTTGTTGATTTCCTTCATGTTTAAAAAGAAAGAGATAGTTCGTGGGTCAATTTGATTTGGATCCTTATCAACTTCCTCCTGTTTTGCAGTTAGAAATTCTTTGTAAACACTCGTAGTAAATAAGCCATTTTCTTTAGGTTTTATTTCGATGACTATAACATTTTGGTCTTTATCTTTAATTATGCGTAAAACCATACCGGTCTTGAAATCAAAGTAAGCAAAGCCATCATAGTTTTTTTTTGATTTTAGGTTCTCCATAACAAAAAGAATTAGCTCTTTTTTTTTGCCTTCATCGTTAAATGTTTTTTGAAATAAAGATGCATACATTTCCGCATCAACCTCTACCCCATTCATCATGAATTCAACTTTTTCTTTTATACTGTCTGCATTCATTTTTAGCATTGATTGCATCAACGCTTTTGTCTGCCATAAAGAGATCCCCAAAAAAAACAAAGTCAGCGTAACACCGATGACGAAAACCGTAAGTATGGTACGCAATATCAGTATTGTTTTTATGGAAGATTTTTGATTTTCAGATTTGATAAAGAAAGGAATAGTACTACTGCTCTTATAAATAAAATGCCAAGAACTATAAAATGTTCTTACTAAACTTTTGCAAATTGCAAACTGAATTGTTGAATATAGGCCAATTGATATCTAATAGCAAGAAAAAGAAGATGCCACAATTTGTGCACTATTTTTCAAGCCAAGTAGGGCGTAATGATGCCAGCAGTTATGAAGATCCCGCAAGTTAGCACGAAAAGCATTTCCCGAATTTACATACATCTTTTCATCTGAATCGCGATAACTACATTTTCTAACGCAATTCTATTTCTGGTAATCTTTTCATTTCTCACCTCAATTATGATCGTTCTGCAATGTACAAATGCCAAAATGGACACAGCTAGGTTGGCTGCTCTCAATAATTTCGCAGTAAAAAGTAGAACTTAAACTTTAAAATACTCATAAGTTACAAAAGCTATCCATAATAGAATATAACCTCTTACTTTTAACAAGAAAATCCAAAGGTATGAATAAAAGATAAAAGGAGTATTTTAGCCTAATTTAAGCCAATAATCAAGAATTTGATGGCATAAAGCATTTTATAATGATGTTTCTTTAATTTATCTATTGAAAACGATCTCACATATCCTTAAACTTGCAAATAACTTGATTACCCCAGATTTCCTATTCTGCATATTCACCCCTAGCGACGCAAAGGCCCTGAAATGAAAAAGACAAAAGCTCGATACTTCAAACCCTCCTTATTTCGTTTTGAAGACCGCTTCAATCCGTCTGCTTTTACAGAACCAATTGTGTTAAACAGTGTTAACCACCTGCTTGATATCACTCTTTTGGCTCACCAATCCAATCAAATGCTAGAAACCATAGGCAATACCCCATTTAATCTGGGTACGGGAGCCATACCTACACAAGTTCTTACCGGGGGTTTCTACACCTACAACTGGACGCTGAATAGTGGCCAAGCAACTCAAATGACTATTAATAGTAATAATCAATCTACAACATCTGTCGTAGGCGGCGCAGGCCTATCAGGCGATACATACACCGGCCCTACCCTTCATGTAAATCGTGGCGACACCATAAGAATTCGGATGGAAAATAATTTGCCCGATTCCATTCCTTTAGCGCCAAATACTAATACCGCCGATACCTCCGTAAGCCAAATGACCGGACCACAACCCATCAATAACCACATGCACGGTTTGCATGTTTCCCCTGCGGGAAGTTCCGACAATGTTCTGATTGAAATCCCCCAAGAAATGGGCTTTGTTTACGAATACACCATCCCTCAAGACCAACCAGATGGCCTATTCTGGCTGCATAATCACCGCCATGAATTCACCTCCGACCAAACTTACCGCGGACTTGCATCTATGATCATTGTTGGAAACAACGCTAATATTGATAAAAACGCTGCAAGCAATATTGATCAAATTGCATCTATTCCTAATCAATTTGTGATGGCCATGCAAACACAAAATCTTGCAAAAGCCAACGACCCTTCTATTCCAAGCTACTTGGTAAACCCTCAAATGGACGGTGCGGCCTATTCTGTAACCAATCCTTCTGGAGCTGTTGGCGCACCCTTACAGTATTTGCAATATTTTCAGGGCGGTTCTGTGTCCGCCAATACACCAGGCACTGCCGGTGGTCCTGCTACGTCTTTTATAAAACAGTACACAATTAATGGGCTTGTCAATCCAACAATTACTGCAGCTATCGGGGAAAGCCAGGTTTGGTCTTTTGCCAACATTAGCTCTGGTACTAATTTCCAAATCGGGCTTTATAATGGTTCCACCTTAGTTTCAAACAACCTGTTCCAGATCTCTCAAGATGGAAATGCACTGGTAAACCCTGTAGCAGGCAATGGCTTGATCATAGCCCCAGGTAGTCGCTACTCTTTCGTTATTACCGCACCTCTTAACGCGAACACGAGTTACACCTTAAAGGCCTTCGACATAGCGTCTGGCACTAGTGCACCGGCAAGTTCTTCAGCTATTTCGTTGGTTACCATTACGGCAAGTACTATTATTGGTTCTACTTCGGCCATTAATACCAGCACAGTTCTTACCTCTTCTACAAATCCAGCATTTGTGGATTTATCGACCGCAACTATTGCAGCTAATCGAACCGTGGTATTTAGTTCTCAGGTTGCAAACCCCAACGCAGGCAATTCTATTTCAGGTGGAGGTGGAAACCAATTTCAAATCAATGGGGAATCCTTCCCTGAAAATGTAATATTCCAGCCCCGGCTTGGCACTGTTGAAGAATGGACCCTTCTTAATTACAGCAACCAGCCCCATCCATTCCATATCCATGTGAATGACTTTCAGGTTATGTCGATTTTTGCCCCAACGGAACCATCTGGAGCAAATGGCGTCGTGCAATTCTATCCCGGAAATGTCACGACACCCTACCAATACGGTTTGGATGTAATCAATATTCCACCGGCACTTTTTGCTAACTCTGTGATTACCAATTTAACAGTTACATCAGGAGGTTCTGGGTTTACAAATGGCCAAATAGTTAACATTTCACAACCAGCTTTCACATATGTTGATAGTAAAGGAGCAACCAAAAACATAAATGCTAGCACCACCTCCGCAACTGGTTCAGCAACAGTTAACTCTGCAGGACAACTCACTGCCGTTACCATTTTAAGTTCTGGAGCAGGTTTTAATAGTACGTTTAACTCTTCTAAAGCCCAAATAGCAGGTTTTGTAACTATCACTGGAGGTACAACCCCAGCCACAGGAAACGTGGTTGTGCAAAATGGAGTTGTAGTACCAGGATCCCCGCCATCTCAAGGTGCAATCATTAATGGCCAAGCTTCCAACACCTTCGGTAATGTGCTTGTACCCGGTAAGATCGTTATTCGCTACAATCCAGTCGGCTTCACCGGATCGTATGTGTACCACTGCCATATTCTTACCCATGAAGACCGTGGGATGATGGCACAGATTACCATCCTTCCAAATATTCCGATTTATGCCACTGGTGCGGGCGCTGGTGGAGCACCTCAGGTTAATGTTTATAGCAGCCTTGATAACTCCCTGATTACCTCTTTACTTGCATTTGAACCTAGCTTTTCCGGCGGGGTTAGTACTGCAGTTGCAGATGTGAATAATGATGGAATTTCCGATCTTATTTGTGGTGCAGGCGCTGGCGGTGGGCCAAGAGTAATAGTATTTAATGGCGCGACCAATTTCACTACGGTCCTTCAAGATTTCTTCGCTTTTGATCCATCCTTCAGAGGTGGCGTAGATGTCGCTGGAGCAGATTTTAATGTGGATGGATTTGCAGATATTGTTGTTTCTGCAGGCCCTGGCGGTGGCCCCGAAGTTAGGGTTTTTGATGCCAATACTTTGAATGTGCTTACTCAATTCTATGCTTATGCCCCAAGCTTTTCTGGCGGCGTCACCGTAGCAACTGGTGAAACTGATGGCTCCGGATTATCTTCCTTGATTACTGGTGCAGGCCCAGGCGGTGGTGCACATGTTAAAATCTGGCGTAACGCACTCATGTATACAATTGGCTCAACTCCTATTCTCCCTGGAGCACAAACCATTTCTACTTTCACGCTTACCGGGCAATTCATGGCTTACGAATCGGCCTACACGGGGGGCGTAAATGTCAGCACCGGCCTAGTTGGCGGTATGTCGCAGGGCGGTTTTGATAGGATCATTACCGGTACCATCAATGGTGCGCCGTTGGTATCTGTTTGGCAGGCAATGGACAATATGGACCCATTCCCCATGAGTTCAACTCCTTCAAGTGATTACACCATGCAATCGAGCTTTTTTGCATTCAATTCCAATGATACTAGTGGTGTATTTGTCGGTGCAGTTGATGGCAGCACTGGTTCTGATTTAATAGTAACCCAAGGAAAGGGCAGCAATGTCCTACAACGATATTCCTTCCTCCCCGGAACAGAAGCTCCTACCTTCGAAGATGAATTCTCTCCATTCCCAATCGGGTTTTTAGGCGGGATTAGTCTTGGTGGTAGTAACTAACCTTGATTTAAGTTTAGCCATTAACGCTAGATTTAAATGTACTCTTTAGGGAGGGAAGCAACTTTTGCTCCCCTCCCTTTTACTTTTTAATTCGCTCTTAAAATGAAAAGTCACGATTTCGCAGTACAAAGCAACGCTTAGACCCTAAAATAGTCATAAGTGGCGTTCCTTGCCATAAAACCATGATCGTTCCTATAAATAGATTATCCTTACATTACCTGATCCGCCGATATTGATGTATTACCATGAACAGCTTACTTGCCTGCCAACTGACTTTGCTCTTATTAAATGCAGATACTGCGAGCGTCGATTTTTTTGAAGCCAAGATTCGCCCAGTATTTATTGAGCATTGTGAAAAATGCCACAACGCATCAAAGCAGCAAGGCGGTTTTCGACTCGATT
>Ga0209500_10002238_pt1 | contig 13950 bp, 20 predicted proteins | sample S_140212_EF_Meta_FD_187323 | JGI IMG/M metagenome (GOLD analysis project Ga0209500, IMG submission 187323) | Freshwater microbial communities from Lake Simoncouche, Canada to study carbon cycling - S_140212_EF_MetaG (SPAdes) (version 2) | ecosystem: Environmental > Aquatic > Freshwater > Lake ... | reverse complement strand
TCTGTCCGTGTCTGACCTTTCGCAATAATACTCACATAGGTCGTGCCAGTACTCGACTCCGTTCTCTGACCAGTACGCAGACCAGACACTAGCCGCATTCGTCCCCACATCGTGTCCGCGAATGAGGTATGCCCCGCGAGGGAACGGGAGGTCTTCGCCTTCGTGCAGGTGAATTTTAAAAGCGTAATACACGGGTGTCCCGTCGAAGGCATCTGCGTACCTCCCGTACAACATTCGTTCGATCATTGCTGGGTTTGAGGAGTAGGGAAGCAGGATGGTGTCCCGTATGTAATTCTCTGGCAGGTTATGCTCGTTCTCGTAGGTGGCAATGTGCCAGAACCGCATAATGCTCTCCCCCTTCCCCGCCTCTCCGTTTTCTAGCTCCGCAATCCAATGTTGGGGCGAGGGAGGGTTACTATCCAATACGACACACCGATCACGAATGAACCCCTTCTCGTCGCAGGACAGGGGGTCTGTGCCTTTCCACCGCAAGCAAGCTAGGGACAGGTCGAACTGTCTTTTGACGATTTGATCCGCCTCGACCATCGCTAGGTACGAGCATTCCATTCCCCGAAACTTTCCCTTCTCGGCATCTGGCAATCCACGGAACTCTAAGTACCCACACAACGAATCACCGACAGACGATATCCAGTTCGCCACCTCGGATTTTGTTTTCATATTCTTGCAGTCCTCCTGCATACGCTCGACGGCAAGTTTGGATGGGATGCGGAATGTCCTCCCGTTGTTCCAACTCTTGAACAAGCCCACCTCGTTGTTCGTCGAATATAACTCTCCTAGCCCCTCAAAGAACTGAATGAATGTATCGATGGAACTATCGGATTGGGAAGACTCGGTCTGACGGGCAACGATTGCCTTAGCCCCAGCGTTTTTCCATATGTGACCAGTAATGTCCTCCGCCAACGCCCGTGTCTTACCGCTTCCCCGTCCGCCGATCAAGCACCGAATGAAGTGTCCGTCCTTGAGGAATTGTTTGATGCTCGGTCCGTGTTCCCCATATTTAAGTGTCGTCATATTTATCCCAATCTTTTTTTATTTCTTCAAATTCTTTTTGCGAGAGACTTCCCCTATTCACCAACCATTTTGAACACGCCAACCAAATCTTGAACCAATCCAATATGTCAATCGGAACCACTTTCCTCCCGCATTTCCACCGCATTTCGTGACCCGTTGGGCGACGACCCTTCATTTAAATATAGTAAACCAAGAGTTCGGTATGTCTATGTATGGTCCACGCTCGTTCGGAAATTCATATTGATCCATATTTTCTCCGAAAGTTGGATCATATTCACCCTGTCCCAATTCGATGTACCCGTAGCAATCCTTCCACTTCACAGCAAGGATAAATTTTTCTCCAGAATTGTTAGACAATTCACCCCCCTTTAGGTATTTGTCGTAGTCTAGTTGGAATGTCTTCCCTGCCCATATGACATTAAGGCTAATACCCATTTCCACCCAAGCAACCAACGAGTTTTCTCGTAACGCAGCGAAACTTATCTTATATGATTCTGGAAGTTTTACAAAGTCTGCTTTAAACTTTTTTGCAAAATAATTTGCAATGTCCCTCTCCAAATTAATTTCTGCGTTGGTTTTAGATATTGCTCGGCTCATTCCAATTCTTTAGGGGTGCTGAATACCAGTTTTTCTTTCGGAGTATTGAAACTCTCTGGCAAATTTAAAATGATATTGGGAACAATCGACCCGCCCCCACTCGTAATGTCGCTACGATCAATGATCTCTCCCGCGAGCTTTGCGTCATCCATAATGCACGCCCTTTTGCTAGGTAGCTTGAACCTCTTGTTCCCGTTTGCGTCAACGATAATCTCGTCAACGATGTCCCCGTCCTTCTCTAGGTCAAGGTTGTCCACATTCGCCCTAACTACCCTAGCCAACCATTCACGCCTCTCCCGCATAGTCATCATTACCTCGGTGGAAATCTTGTCTTGCATATATTTGATCCTTCCACTCACCTCTACCGCATTCCTTACCAAGGTGGCGTTTGCTAGAGCATTTGTTGGAGAACATTTGTACACTTTTTCATATGCTTTGTTTGCCGTCAAACCCTTGACAATTTCCAGACAGAATCTCTCCCTCTTTGAGGATTTTAATGGTTGCGAGTAGTCTACTTCTGTGTTCTCCATATTGGTATTATTTCGTCATTTACTTTGTACAGGTCTACAATAATCCTCCCTGTCTGGACGGATTTGAACGGGGGTGTTTCTGATTTGAAATTCTTGTCCTTGCCGTTGATGACCAGCAACGATGCCCTAAGCGTGACGGGGTCAAACGCCCCGTCCACGCTACGGACCCTCCTCCTCCACGCTGACACCGACATCCCCAGCTTCCCAGCCGCCCAAGTCAGCCCCCCGTGACCATACGCCTCTGACATTGCGGTCACCACCTCCTGCAATATCATCGATGACTCGTCTGGTCGTTTTGGTTTCATTATAGTTGTGTTGCCTTTTCGATAATCAAGTCACTCAGCTTGTTGAGTTTAACTAAGATATCGTCTGGCTTTTCTGAATCTTCATTTAAATATTTCACAACCTTGTCGATATGGTCAAGGATTTTTGGCTGATCTTCTTCAATGTCACCAAAAACTTTTTTGATTTCCTTGATTCCTTCTTTGACCATATGCTTGCGGAGGTCGATGATCGACATATTTTCTGCTTCCGCAATGTGTAGCATTTCGTCCTGTAGCTTTGGGGGTAGGCTTGCTACCGCTTCGTGATGCCCCAAGAACAAGTTGATGTTCCTCCGTGCTGGCTCAATCTTCTTACTGATCCAACGCCAGTTTTTGATGCTCGACTCAGAGGCTTGCATATATTTCCTCGTCCCGTCGATGATGCTTGCGTACTCCTCACCGAATTTGTCTTCGCCAAAGTTGAGCAGGTCTCCCAACATCATAGCGGCTTGACTATGTTTGATGCCCGTTGCCTCAAACATAAAAGCCACTTGACTGCTAAGTTCCGCCCATTTTTCCTTTGGAATGTTTGGGTCGATTGTGATACCCGTAAGGGATGTTGACCAATAAGGGAATTCCCCAACCGAAAGGCAAGTGGAAGGTTGTTCTGTTTGTTCTAGTGTTGCTAATTGCATATTTTATCGTTCAAATGACCTTGGTCGTTTATATGTTGATGTTGTTGGTTTTGGGGAGTATACGGCATCGAATTCTCCGATTTCTCGGAAGGTGCAGGTTGGCTTGTCGAAGTTTATTCTGACCTCTTGGTTCCTTGCCCCGTTTCGGTTCTTGTTGATGAGGATGAAGAACTTCTCCTCCCGATTGCTGATCCCCCACAACTGATCGCAGTCGTTGATGATCTCCTTTGACCCAGCAACCTCGCCCTCTGAGTTCACTTGGGACAGGGCAATCACGGGAATCTTCAACTCTCTGGCAATGTTCTTTATGTCCTTGCTGATGGCAGCGATTCTATCGTGACGCTTGTCGCCAGCCTTCATATCCTCCTTGACCAACTGGATGTAGTCAATGACCAATAATTTGATGCCGTGCTTGATCTTTAGGTTCCTCGCACGGGAGGCAATCTCGGACATCATTTGATTGGGCGTGTCCTCGATATATATCGGGGAGTTGGCGATCTCGATAGATGCCTTGGTGATCTTGTCTAGGTCGTAAGCGGAACCCCAAGTGCCAGAGAATATTTGCTCCGTGTTGATCTTCGTGAATGTGCTGATCATACGCTTCACCAAGTCCTTCCCGCACATCTCTAAACTGATTACCCCTACTGGAACCTTCTTCTCTACGGCTAGGTGGGAGGCAATGGTCATAGCTAGTGCCGTCTTGCCGTCAGAACGGGCGGCTTGGATGACGATGTACTCAGACTCTCCCATCCCGCCAGTCACCTTATCCAAGGCAGGGAACCCAGTAGACATCCCTCGTAGCCCCGTCTTTTTCTCATACGCTTTCTCCATCTCCATCATCGCGTCAAAAACCATTTCTTGGATGGTCTTTGACGAACGCTTGCCCTGTAGCATCTCCGAAATCTTCAGCATCGAAGACTGGCACTTATCGACTACGGCAGGGATGTCGTCCTTGTTGTCCTCGGCGAACGCAATGTTCGCCTTCTGGGTCTTCACGGTCTCCCGTAGGACATATTTCAAGAATACGGTGTCCGCATATTGCTTGTGGTTGTGGGTGGTGCAGGTAAAGCAGTACAGACTCGTCACGGCAGCTAACCCCTGCCAGAAGTCTCCCCGAATGTTTATGGATAACTTATCCAGCTTACCAATGTCCCGCAGGTAATCGGTGACGGTAATCGCGTCGATTGCCATATTTTTTGCTGACATCTCGCATACCGCAGAATATACTATGGAACAAGCGGACTCGCTGAACGACTCGTCCGTGATGCCCTTGGACACACAATAATCCAACACCTCCCTCGGAGCTTGCAGTAAGCTACTCAGCAACCCCTGTTCTGATTCGACGGACTTCATAAGGGATGGACTTGGTCGAGGTGCTTCCTAGCCATAATGCAAGCGTTGTACAGGTGCATATCGCTTTCGGGGTAGAGGATATTTTCTGCCGTTGATCGGCAGAGCAGATCTTCAAAACGCCTCATAAACTTTGAGCGGATGTAGTCGTACACATCGTTGGCGTACTCCTTCTCCGTGTTGACGAACAGGTCTCCCAATGTCTTCCCGAACAACGGACTCTCTGAGCGAAGGTTTTTTCCTGCGAAGGAAAACTGCTTCCAGTCAAGCGGAACTTCGACAACTGGTGATGGGTCTGCTTTCGGCTCAGAGGCAACCACCTTAGCCTTTGGGGCGGGAGCGTGGACTACGGGACTCTCAGCGTCACCATCGACCAAGTCTTCCGTAGGAATAAGGAAGGTCTGAAGTAGGAGGTACTTGTGGGCTACGGACATAGCCTTCGCAGTACTCTTATCCCCGCTATCAATGCCTTCGCCCAAGATTGACGCGACTACCTCAGAACCGTCTGACGCAATGAACTTGTAGCCCATCTTGACGATGGCACGGGTCTGCATAGTGCCGTTCTTAGTCGTCCCAGCGTCCGTGTGCTTGTACTCCTCGACTACTGGCACACACAACACTTGGTGTTTGGCGAACAGGCTATGCAAGTTGTTGTACACATCGTCAATGCCTCGGAACATAAAGCCCTGCATCTGGTTCTTTTTACTTTTAGTGATCGCCCCAGCGTCACTCATAATCGCTGCCATTGATTCGTAGATTTTCATATTAAAAAGGAATGTCGTCGTCGTTTTCAGAGTCAAGGTCGTCAAAATCGTCAGATTTTGACTTCTGTGAACTTTGTGGTTTCTGTTCTTTTGGGGAGACGCTTAGGGACAACCAACTAGGCTTGTCATCTGACTTCTTGAGCCATCCATTGATCCAATACTCAACGCCCTCGACATTGATCGTTCCCGTGTAGTCTGCATCTTTCTTGCCTTCGCGTTTGCGATTGTTTTTGAAGACGCTTCCGCTATTCTCTCTGATTTCGTATGCCATATTTACAGTTTGTGGTGGTTGTACTCTGGGTTTTTTTTTACTAATGCAATGAATGCCTTGCCGATACTATCGGCAGACAGGATCTGGTTGAACACGGAGGCAGGAACCTCCTTGTACTGGTAGACGCTGGTCTTGTCTCCCTTTCCGTGGAACTCAACCTCAAGGGTTGATGCTCCATTGTGACCGATTGATTTGATCTGACTGGATTCGACTTCTTGTCTTTTCATTTAGCTAATTTAAATAGTTTCTGGACGATGTCAACAATTAATTTTGATTGATGTAAGTGACTCAGTATCAACGAATTGTGGTTGAGATTCTCTCAAAGATTTCGATGCCGTCTGCCCCGTTTGGAAGAAAATTTTTGTCCTTGAGTGCCTCCAGAAAGTCTTGGCGTTTGATCTCAATCTTGAGCATTCCCAGCAAGGGAATTTCGGGGTTAGCAAACGCAAATGCCACAAACGCAAGCATATCCTTGTGTTCCTTCCACTTGTTTCCTTCGTTAATCACCTTGAAATCTCGGACAATTTTTCCAGACACGGAGGAGACGGATGGAACCTCAATCGGCAGAGGGGTTTGGACGAACGCTAGATCGTCTAGAACGGAATCAACGCCCTTCGTGTCTCCAGCTTTTGACAGTCTGTTCATCTCCTCAATCAACGCATTACGCTCCATATCAACGCGTTTTTGCTCTTTTTCGATCTCGTCAACAATCCGCTGACGCTCACGAATTTTCTCCTCGGAAAACTTCCCAATCATACTCTTCAATCGGAACATTTCTCTTTCGATTGGAAGACCGTTGTCCGTAACAATGTCGCCAATTTTGTTCTTGGCATCGTTGAGGGGTTTCTTGAGGTTTGCCCCTTGCTCCGTGAGTCCCTTAAGTAGTTGTCGCAGAGCTTTATATGCCTCCTCGGCGTGATCTTTTTCCGCTTCGTCACTAATTGTCAACAGGGACTCTGTGGTGGCAATTAAGTTGTCTCTCCGTTCGCTAAACTGATGCGAGATTTGCTCGACTCCCATCGAGACCATAATCCCCTGCTCCACAACCATCATCGTCTTGGAGATGGTGCTAGTTAGTTGTGCGTCAGTTGCTTGCTCTTTGTCGTTTGGTGTAATCATTCATCGAACTAATCTTAAGGCTTCTGTTGCGTCAACTTATTTATTTCGATTTTTTATGATCACCTCAAGTTGCTCTTCCATAACGAGTTCTGGGAGAATTTCCACTTTGTCGTGACAGGAGTTGCAAGCCAAAACCACTCGTTTAAGGTCTATAACATTGCGTCTTTTACGGGTGTGAGCGAATCCCATCCCGTAGTCTCCAGTACACCCCTCCCTCATTAATTCGCAACGGGTTACGCCCATTGCCATAAATTCCTTCTTCAGTTCCGCCCTAGCCTTAGCCCAAGCATTTCCTTTTTTCCCAAGTTTTTTAAGAGGCGTGCGTTTCACTCATACATCCAAACTCCTTTTGAGAATCCAAGCAAACAGAAACATACCGATCAGCCAAATTAATGCCAAAAATGTGCTGTCCTTGTGCATTAGGCTGGTTGTAGTTCGTACCCATCAATGGAGATGTCTGGGTAGATCGTGTACTGGTAAATCTTGTTCTCGTCTCCGCCCGTCTTGGGGTCTGGGTTGACTCCTAACGCCTTGGCGATTGCCATACTTGCCTCTCCTAGCTTAGTCTTTGGTCCGAAATCTCCTACGATCCCAACCACTACCTTGCCAGTCTTGGTGTTCTTTACTTCTGCCTTGCATCCCAGAACGACTCCTTTAATTTCTGATCTCCAATGTGACGGGACGACAATGAAGTTTTCTGTGGCAGAATCGAGGTATCGGTCTGGGTCAGTATCACAAAATGGTTTCCGTTGGTAGCTTGTGGTTGATATATAATATCCCTCTGCTGGGTCTCTTCTTTTTTGGATTACTGGGATTCCGTTTTTTGTGACGATTCCCCACCAGTTTCCTTCTTTTCCAGCGTTTGCCAGATAGTCTAGCGGATTGGTTCCTTTCGGACCATATGCTGCCCGTCCGCTTCCATCGTGTCCGTTTGCTCCGTCAGCATCAATCGCCATTCCCGCGACGAATGTGTAGCTCCCGTTTTTGTTTTGCTTTGGGACAGGGATCATTTTGGCAAGGCTACATATCCGTTATATGTGGCGGCTTTGTCGATTGCTGACGCGATAGTGTCGATTACCTGCTTCTTTTGTTTCGGGGACTTTGGGTCAGCGATCAGATAAGCCGTAGAGGTGGTTGTAGCGAGTTTTGGGAGACGATCAGCACTCCACGCACCAGCGATACGGGAAACCGAACCAGAAGACAATGCGGACGCAGAGTTTGTCCATAGCCCCTGTGCCATCGAATGCCCAAAATCCGCTTTGTTGCTGTTGCTGAATGACTGGAGTGCGGTGGTGAACACTAGGTTGCCAATTTCTGCCAGTACGGCTTTGCTGGTGTTGGAGGACAACCAATCGGTGGTCGAGCATCCCCCAAAGACTAGTGTTGCGGATAATAGGAGTGTTTTTGTGGTCATATATACTAAAGTTATGATGGTTTATGATGGTTTATGATGGTTTATGCTCGCGAGCATACTTATGAACAGTTTTTCTGTTCGGCTTAAAAATCACCTTGCGGATATTCTGGCAGATGATGCGGATTGCTGACTTCACAGGCTTACCCTTGAAAGTTTCAATTTGCCATCCCAAAGCGTCCTTTTGCCACCACGGAAGTCTTGCATATGGCGATCTCTGCCACCCGTGCCGCTCCAAGTCACGGGCGAGGCACAGCTTGTCAGAGTGACTATCCCGCGAGTAGTGGTTTAGGATGTAGTCGGCGTATTGGACAGCCTCCAAAGAAGCCGAACAAGACGCTGCTCCCAATTCGTCGGGCGGTGAAGTTTTTTCTGTCATAGTTGCTCCTTTCCGCCCTCCTTATATGAGAGCTTTGCGTTCATCTTACCACTTTACCTTGTCCGCCCAATAAGCTGCGGACATTGGACCTTTGGCAATGTTGGCTCCGTGTCTAGCTTTAAAAGACGCTCGTTTTTTCTTCATACGATCAGACTCTCCCGCCTTGGGCTTGCCAGCAGTCTCGGCTCCCTGCTCGCCAAATCGAATCAACTTAGTCTTCCCGCCAGACTTTGCCATAACCATATGGCTTTTTGTGGGGTGATCGGGAGTACGCTTCGGTTGGTTGTATGCTTCCGATTTAAGTTTTTCGGTTATGGATGCCATTTATGGCTTTTTTTGGTAGCAGGTGGATTCGACTGTTTTTTCAGTAGTCAAGGAATCCTTTACAACTGCCACATTGTCGCGAATAATTCGCAGAATCACGGTTGCAATTGCAGAAACTGCAAAGACTTTAGCCTTCCAATCGGGAGGGATGATTGTTGCAACTTCTCCCAAGGTGTAAGGAGCAGCGGCGAGTGCGGTTAGCAAACTCATTACAATCGCTCCGTACCCAGCTAGTGATTTAGTGTTCATCTTTATCTGATTTAAATATGATGCCTTCCCACTTGCTTTTTTTGTAGTTATCCCAAATGCGTTGACATATGGAGATAAACGAGGCTAGTGCAACTAACACACCCAAGGCAAACCCTGCGGTTCGTAACCATCCGTCGAGTTCTTCGTGCATCGTGCTGAGTACGGCTAGTCCGCTTCCAGCTATGCCCGTAGCTCCTCGCCACAGGTCGCCAAAAATTTCAGTTTTAAGTAGGTTGTTCAAGAGCATTGTGTTTTGGCGGTTTTGGTCGAGTAGGTGGCGGAGGTGGCGGAGGTAGTGGAGTTAGCTGTAACCTTTCAATCTCTGCATCGCATTCAGCTTGAGTTCCGTTGAATACAACCTGCAAAGTTGCAAATTGTGCGTCATCAGCAAGTAAAGCGATGACTTTTTTATTGTTGTGGATAAGATTCATTAAGCAAAAATACAAGTGTATCCTCTTAATAGTAAAATTGCTACATAGGGATTTAAATAACCATCAGTAGGCAATGGACCAGTTATAGTAGCAGCCGTATACCCAGCTAACAATGAATCAGAAAAAGAATTCCATAACGCATCCGCTGCATCATATGTGTATCCAGAAACATACACAGCAATATTTCCGTGCGAATTAAACACGCTTTGACCTAGCAATTTACAAGTAACCGCATTGCTCAACGCATCGAAATAAACCGTAATGCTATTACCATTAAATTCGGTTAATGCTATATTTAGATTTTTTAATCTGGCTCCCGATGTACCGAACTGAGGACTTGTTCCTGCCCCTACTGTTGCAAGCAGAGGAGCGTAAAAAGAGTCTGCGAGTACATAGCAAAGAGCAGCGGAACCAATTGCGGTTAATGAAGGTAAATTTATAACTTTTCCATTTCCTGTTGTGGTGCATTGCGTAATGTAAAGGCTTTCGACTGTGGCTAAAACTGGGAATGTGCAAGTAAACGGGTAAGTGTTTGGGTCAGAATTTTCCAAGTTTAAACCAGTAAGTGCAACCAGTTTTGGAAAATCAAAGTTATATATGCCGTCATTTAACAATAAATTTGCAGCTTGCGGTGAACCAACTCCATTTCCCCGATATTCGGGAAAAGAAAATCTAGTGGTAGTAGGACTTACGCTATTGAAATTATTTAACGAAAAACTTCCAACTTCCCATTTTGGAAAATCCATATAAACTAATTGATTGGCATCATAATTTGGATAACCCAAATTCATTGCCCGTACAGTTGGGGAGGAAATACGGGTTACACTATAGCTTATGGCAAAATTTAATGTGTATGCAAGACTAGAAGGAAGCGGAGGAAGCGTTACAATTCCTTGATAATCAGGTTCCGTTGCTCCAATGCTGGATAATCCATCAAGCGTGTTTCCCGCTGGAGCTGAAAGCAGGTTAATGTAACTATATGTTGAACCTGTTGTTGCGGTATCCCAAGTTGGACTGGTGACAAATGTGGGAACAGAAAGATCTGAACCCTCCCATATTAGGAATGGGTAAACAATCCCGCCAGACGGTCTTCTCCACAGAAAAGATTGTCTGGATCTCCTGCTCGCGTTATTCCACAGAAATTTCATCCCTCAATTCAAATAATCCTCTGGTTTTTTGCGTTCCAGAGTTTTCTCATATGTTACGAGATCACATTTGCCGTGTAACTCGGAGTAGTGGCGGAATACACAGAGACAATTCCAATCCACGAATCGATCACCAAAGCTGGAGATGTGCCGTCCTCAAGGGCAGTACACGCAGGAAGGACATAGTGGTACGCTGATGCTGATGCAACTCCACCATATCTCACATATAATGCGGCATCGTCTTGGTTCTGAAGGATTCCGATCTGTCCAGCGGCTAAGGTGAACACAGTTCCGTTTGCCGTTCCGATTACTGGAGTAGTAGTGATCGTTTTCTGGGCGTATGAAACGCCCGTGTTTCCTACTGGGTAGCTCATAGTACTTTAGTGACTGTGACGGTTCCGCCTAATGCTAGGGTGCATTCATTGGCACTACTTGTGTGTTGAGCGGCTTGAACCTGCATAGTTGTTGCCAACGCAGTAATAACAATCGCTTCAAATGAAACATATCGAAAAGCCCCAGCCTTACCAAACATTTCTGCATTCAATGTTGATGCTGGGAGAAGTCCAGCGTGTGCTGCCGTAATGTCATTCGTTGCAATTGCATAAGAACCAACCGTTGCAGCAGAAATAAAATTTAAACTAATTTTTATTCCTCCCGCAGCACTTGAGTTAACTGGAAGCGATCCGTTAATTTTGTATGTCGTTGCGGCTTCAAGTGCAAATCCAGTAAGTCCGATTACCGCCGCCAGCGTAGTGTTAGAAATGTACGATCCAGCAGTCGTTACTTTTTCCATCTGGCTGCCAATGGTCACATATCCGCCAGTATTGGTTCCCTGTGCGGCGATTTTTTGGTAGACTTCTCCGTTGGTTTGGTCAATGACCAGAGTCCCCTTGGCGACATCAAATCCAGTAACGGGTGCGGAAGATGGGTTTCCAGAGTAGTAAGCGATTCCAGCGAGTTCAGAATTTCCTAGTGGCATATAATTTTTGGGTTAAGTTTTGTGAAAATGTATCAGAGTGTGTCCATAAGGACAAGTACTATTTTTGGAGTGGTTTCTTTTTCCCGTTGGAGGCATCGTCGATCACTTTGTTGAGGGCGAAAAGGTAGGCGTAAAGGTCTTTGATCGGTTTGGGTCCAGTCCTTGTTGATTGCGTCCAGCTTGTCCTTGAAAGTTCCTCGTAGAGATTCGGTCTCTTGCCCATAGCCAGATGGTCTAGCTTAGAAACCACTTCGTCGAACTCTTCCCGTGTGAATCTCGGAACTTTAAATTTTTCGCGTTCCCGCTTTGGGGAATGCGTCTCTTTAGGCATCTTTGTAGTAGTCTTTGTAACAGGAAGTGACGAATTTTGCCTCTTCGATGTGACGATTTTTGCCTCTTCAGAAATCGCCTCCAATTGCCACTCGTTGATGCGGTAGTACTTCCTCCTGCTCTTCCTTCCCTCTGGTTGGCAGGTGATGATCAGATTCTTCTTCTGGAGGTTGTCGAAGATCGTCCGTAGCGTCCGTGGACACCAGAACGGGAAGTAGGCATTGATCCACTCTTCGATGGTGTTGAATATCCAACGCTCCCCGTTGACCTCTGCCCCGTTCGTTGGGTTCTGTAGGAGGTAGTGGAGTTGCTGGAGGACGATTGCTTCGTTCAGTCCAACTGCAATTGCTAGGCAGGGAAGGACTTGTAGGGGAGGTTCTGAGATTAGGAGCTTTGACATAGAGTAAGTGTCCCCTTGTGTTCAGACCCTACAAAGTAGGCACAAGGGGACAAGGTTAAAAGCTAGTCTGGTCTGAAGCAGGTAGCCAGAAAAGCACAGGCATCGAACGATGTCAAAAGAAATTCAAACAAATTAATTGACTACTTAAGTAAATTAAGTAAATTACCTCAATGCAAGCACAAATTAACTGGGGAAGTTCAAAGGTGGTGATGACGAAGAACGGACAGAAAACAATCCGATCTTCGACTATGTTCGGCAACCATCCTGCGTGGACTGCGTGGAGGAACGACAAGGAAAAGGTCAAGGCGTTGCACTTCAGTCTCGGCAAGCAATTCAACGGTACGGGTTGGGAGCTAACTCATTGGGAGGGAGTGGATAACAGCTTCTCGTTCGATGTTGATGAGCTTATTAAATTGATCGGGCAGAGTGCGGTTGACGAGGAAACGGCAAAGGAGGCACAAAAGATTGACTGGGTGGCAAAGGACGCTAGACCTCTAACCTCCGCTCCGTCAGAAAAATTGTTCGACTGGCAAAAGCCTTCGTGTCAACGAGTTGTGTCTGCGTTGATCAACGGGAACGCGATGGATGCGTCCCAAACTGGTGCTGGGAAGACTTGGGTTGCCCTAGCTGCCTGTGCGGAGCTTGGACTCACTCCATATGTGTTAGCCCCACTTGCGGTGTTGGAAGCGTGGAGGAGGGCAGCAAACGCAATTGGGGTGGTACTGGGTGATGTCTGCAACTACGAGAAAGCTAGGGGAGGTTCCTGCAAGTTCATCTTGAAGGACAAGGCTGGGTACGACTTCGCTCCAGTAATACCTAGCGATCAGTTATTCGGAAAGGGTGACTCCGCAAAAAATTTCAAGCCTATCCTCATTTTTGACGAGGTTCAGAAGTGCAAGTCCCCAACATCTCTACAAGGCAAGATGCTCCAAGATTGCTCAAGGAACGGGGCTAAGATTTTGTGCTTGTCAGCAACGGCAGCCAAAGACCCCACAGAAATGCTAGGGTTAGGTCTAGCGTTAGGTTTACACGAAGGCGGGGATTCATACAGGAAATGGTGTACGGACAACGGGTGCTATAACGGGGCGAAGTTGATCTTCACCAGCAACGCGAGGAGGGCAGCGGATTGTATGGCAAAGATTCATAAGTCCATCTTCCCCAAAAAAGGTACACGGATCAGATCGTCTGATGTTCCTAACTATCCAGAGAATATGGTGTCCGCACATCTGATCGAAAGCGACGAGATCGTGGAAGGGTACGCCACTCTTGTGGGTGCGTTGGACAAGATCGAAGAAGACCTTGCCGCTGGTAATATGACCGTTGTGGACGCTAAGGCTATGGGGTTAGCGGAGATCACCAAGGCAAGAAGAGTGTCAGAACACGGCAAGATCGAATGGATGATCGAAGAGACTAAAGAAATGGTCAGAGAAGGCTTCCAAGTCGTTGTGTTTCTGAACTTTAGGGAACATCTGGCAATGATGCGGGACGGGTTAGGGATGACCATCGACCCGATTTGGGGAACAAAATGGCTAGGAAGAGAATTAATTGTTGACAATGTTACGGGAAAATCTAAATTAACTGACATCAACGGATCGGCTCAATCGCCAGAGTTGAGACAATCAATCATCGACCAATTTATGAGCGGAAAGAACAAAGTAATCCTAGTCTCCCTGTCTGCTGG
>Ga0209500_10002237_pt1 | contig 13951 bp, 9 predicted proteins | sample S_140212_EF_Meta_FD_187323 | JGI IMG/M metagenome (GOLD analysis project Ga0209500, IMG submission 187323) | Freshwater microbial communities from Lake Simoncouche, Canada to study carbon cycling - S_140212_EF_MetaG (SPAdes) (version 2) | ecosystem: Environmental > Aquatic > Freshwater > Lake ... | reverse complement strand
GATGCCATACAGACGAGCTTCGACTCCGTGCCGATCATGCGGTCGCTGGTGCGAAACATTGCCAAAAGCCAGCACGATGAAAAAATGCCCGAGGCCAATCGCGAGGTAACCGACCTGATCATCGGGCGAGCCTGCCGCGAGGTGGACGAGCAGTCGGAGCCGCAGTTCGCCGAGATCGCGGATCGGATACGCACGAAGATCTGGTCGCCTCTGGAGCAACTGGGTTTAGAACCAACCGCCGTTGCCATGGAGACAACCCAAACAGTCGCAACCGTTCGGCTGCGACTGGCCGGCGATGGACAACTCGCCGCCCATACCCCTCGACCACGGGCGCCTTCGGACTCCATGCTCAGCATGCAGGTGCACGATTCCTCGCTCAACAATGCGATGGAGCGACTTAAACTGGCCGGCAGGAGGCTCTCGCTGGAGGAGCTGATGCAAATCCTGTGCGAAAAGGTGGGGATGGAGTCGACCAGCGCAGAGGATCTACCGGAGGGGGTCGCCGTAACGTTCGCAAAAGAGCAGCCGCTACGAATCGAGTGCCGAGATGGATTGGTACACGTGCGAGTAACGCTCGACGCAATCGAAAGCGGGCGCCGTCACTGGTACGATATCGTGGCACACGTCGCCTACAAGCCTTCGAGCAGTTCTGCCCAGGTGTTTCTGGAGCGGGAGGGGCCGGTGCAATTGAGCGGTCCTGGACATCACGGCCGCATGGAACTTGCCCTGCGTACAATCTTTGGCAAGATCTTCCCGAAGGAGCGGCCAATCCCGGTGCTTCCAGGGCGAATCGTCGAGAACCCCCGCCTTGCTGGCATGCGGGTGCTGCAATCGGTAAGCTCCGACGGCTGGCTTGCGCTGGCGATTGGCCTGCGTGAACCGGCTGCGACGGCCAACGCCACCCTCGCGCCATCGCTTCAGCGGAAGCGGAGGTAGACTCCACCGCGCCGCACACCTGACCTGCCCACGAGGAACGCTACCATGCCCGTCAGTTCGCAATCGTCTCGCATCGAATCCGACAGTATGGGCAATGTCAACGTGCCCGCCAACCGCTACTGGGGCGCCCAAACAGAGCGATCTCGCGACAACTTCAAAATTGGCGTTGATCGCTTTCAGTGGGGGGCAGCCATTACGCAGTCGCTGGGCATCCTGAAAAAATGCGCGGCCTTAGCCAACGGTGAACTCGGGCAGATTCCTCCCGAAAAGGTGCGACTGATCGTGCAGGCCGCTGACGAAGTGATTGCCGGCACACTGAACGATCACTTTCCGCTGGTCGTATTTCAGACCGGCAGCGGCACGCAGTCGAACATGAATGCCAACGAGGTGATATCGAACCGTGCCATCGAGATGGCTGGTGGTGTGATGGGATCCAAGTCACCGATCCATCCCAACGATGATGTCAATCGATGCCAGTCGTCAAACGACACATTCCCCACCGCGATGCACATTGCTGCGGTGAACACGATTCACAATCGGCTGCTACCTGCCGTGCGAAGCCTGCGAGATGTGTTCGCCGGATTGGAGGAGCGTTATGCTGCGATTGTCAAAATTGGCCGCACGCATCTGCAAGATGCCACGCCCATCACGCTTGGCCAAGAGATCTCTGCGTGGCGATCACAGCTCGATGACAGAATCAACTCGATCGAGCAGTCGATGCCGGGGCTCTACGAACTGGCGATCGGTGGCACGGCTGTGGGCACAGGCCTCAATGCTCACCCGCACTTTGGCGAAGTGGCTGCCCGTTATATCGCAAAAGAAACGGGGCACCCTTTCGTATCATCGCCCAATAAGTTTGCGGCGCTCTCTGCCCATGATGCTCTCGTGGAAATCAGTGCCGCCGAGCGGGGCCTCGCGATGGCGCTGTTCAAGATCGCCAGCGATATCCGCTGGCTGGCCTCTGGGCCTCGCTGTGGCATCGGCGAGATTTCGATTCCTGAAAATGAACCTGGCAGTTCGATTATGCCTGGCAAAGTGAACCCCACGCAGTGCGAGGCGATGACGATGGTCTGCGTGCAGGTGTTCGGAAACGATGCCGCAGTGGCCTTCGCCGGATCGCAAGGACATTTTCAGCTCAATGTCTTCAAGCCGCTCATGATTCACAACGTGCTGGAATCGGCCGACTTGATGGCCGATTCCTGCGACTCGATGCGGATCCACTGCGCCGTAGGCATTGTGCCACAACTGACACGCATCCAGCAGAATCTCGACAGTTCCCTCATGCTTGTCACGGCCTTAAATCCACACATCGGCTACGAGAAGGCAGCCAGCATCGCGAAGACAGCGCTCCAGAAAGGCACAAGTCTCAAAGAAGCGGCTGTGTCGCTGGGGTATGTTTCCGCCGCCGACTACGACCGGTGGGTCGTCCCTGCTGAAATGACCTATCCTAAATAACTCTGATGCGTACGCCACCACGGTGGCGTACAAGCCGTGCCAGTAAGTCCCCTGACAACGCGCGGTATCAGTCGTTCAAATCGCTGCGGCGGCAGTCTCTCCAGTGCGAATCCGCACAACCTCAGCGAGATCCGTCACAAAAATCTTGCCATCGCCCACCTGGCCAGTGCGGGCAGTCGTCATGATCTTGCTAATAACGGCCTGCGCTTCGTCGTTGCTCACCACCACCTCGATCTTCACCTTTGGCAGAAAATCGACTGAGTACTCCGCACCCCGGTAGGTTTCGGTGTGCCCCTTCTGCCGGCCAAATCCGCGGACCTCCGTAACGGTCATGCCCTTGACTCCCTGCGCGTTGAGTGCGTCTTTTACTTCCTCAAGCTTGAAATGCCGAATGACCGCTTCGATTTTCTTCATGATGATTCTCCTGTGAGATGAGGTCCTAGACGAATGACTCCAGAAAACCACACGCGGTTTTCTGCCGGGAACCATACGCATGCACGTTTGAGATCCCTCTACATATCAATATCCATGCACACCGCATGCCGAACACTAGTAGCTTGGTTCTGCAAGCACTTCGCTATTCTGTCTCAACGTGCTGTCGCATTTCCAGAGCGCCGGTTCGAGCAAAAGCCACTTGCGTCCCTCACGCCTCTGCCGGCCTGCAGTTCCAGCCGCTGTTTGAAGTCTTCTTGGCGAAGTGTCTCGCAGCCGAGGCGCGCAGTCACGAAAATGATACGCATCGCATCGAGTGTGGCTCCATGGCAATGCACTCACCCGATAGCGCTTTTGCAGACCGGCTGTTGCCTCCAGTTCGCTCGTCGCGCCATGCGGAATTCGAATAAAGATGCGTTTCTTGCACCCATCCAGAAGGTGATCACCACAACCCGCAACCCAGCGTTTATCGAACGGGCCAAACGCTATAAAAACGCATAAAATTGGAGCGGAATAAAGTCTCGCAAGACCCCACGTTGTAGATGAACTGCGTTTTCCAATTCAGACAATTCACGGGCGACGAAAGCTGGAGCCATCGAGGCCATGGCTCTTCATGAGGCGATAGAGCGTGCCTCGTGGGAGATGCGCCTCGCGGGCCGCTGCGGAAACGTCTCCCAAATGCCGCGAGAGTAATTCGGTGAGGTACTGCTTTTCGAATCTCGCACTATGGATGGCACGCTGCGCAAAATAGCCTACGGCTCCCGCTTCCGCACCAACCGCATGGCCTGCTGCAGCAACGAGTTCGTCCGGCAAGTCCTCGACGCCAGCCATCGTGGTGCGTGCCATGGCGATCGCCCGCCGTACCACATTTTGCAATTCACGCACATTACCTGGCCAGTGATAGCTCCGAAGCACCTGATAGGCATCTGTCGAGAGCCCTCCTGTGGCCTTGCCCATCTCTTGGCTGGCCCGGTTTGCAAAATATTCGGCCAGCAGGCCGATGTCATCGCCGCGTGCCCGCAGCGGCGGCAGGTCGATCCGCACCACGTTGATTCTATAAAAGAGGTCGCGACGAAACTCGGCGCGTTCGAGCATGGTGTCGAGATTGCGAGAAGTAGCGGCAACGACTCGCACGTCGACGGCAGTCTCTTGCCTCGCGCCAACTCGCCGCACTCGGCGTTCTTGCAGCACTCGCAGTAGCTTCGCCTGCAAGGGCAGCGGCAGTTCACCAACCTCATCCAAAAACAACGTGCCGCCGTCGGCAAACTCCACCAACCCCATGCGTCGGGCATCGGCCCCGGTAAATGCACCTCGCTCGTGCCCAAAAAGCTCACTCTCCATCAAAGCATCTGGGATCGCACCACAGTCTACCGGCACAAATGGGCCCGCCGCACGACGGCTGCGACTATGCAAGGAGCGGGCGACGAGCTCCTTGCCGGTGCCTGTTTCGCCCGTCACAAGAACATCCACGGAGCTTGTCGCCACCCGATCAATAATCGAATAGACGTGCTGCATCGGCGGACTCTCGCCTAAAAAATCATCGAACGAATACGGCCGCTCAACCGCTCGCCTGAGCACTTCCTCGGCGGCCATCCGCCGGGAGGATGACAAGAGACGCACGAGCGAGTCTTCGAGGTCGGTCTCCACTCGTTTGAGGTCCAAGTAATCGCCAGCCCCCGCTTGCAAGCAAGCTCTCGCCGTGTCGACGCTGGGATGCGGATCGATCACCACCATTGGGAGTTGCGGATCGGCTTTTTTGAGCGCGTTGTAAAGCACATCTGCCGTCGGCCCGAGCCTCGCTGTGACGATGCCCAAATCCCACGCGTCGCGAGCGAGGCTGCCTAGCGCTTTCTCGAGCGATGTCTCCACTCGCAGTTCCATCGGCTGCAATCTCGCCACGAGTGTGGCGTAGGGCAGACCGGTAGCCCCTGAGGAATCGACGACGAGAATGCGAGGTTGCCGCATGGCGAACTGTGTGCGCGTGAAAGCGAATGAAATAAAGCGACGGCCGCCGTACACTCGCTATCGAACCACGTCAGTATGCCGAGTTCACAACGAACCGGCAACTCGCTGCAGTGCCACCCCACGGATCTGCACGTGAAAGAAGCTGCCTCTTCGGGCATCTTTCGGCGCGCCGCGGCTCTGGTATATTTCATGGGCATGCCCATGGCACAGGACTGCCTAGCCGTGGGCTTGGTCATTGTCTTCGTTATTTTATTGTCTGGGTTTCTATTGTCCCTGTTTGGTGTCCCTGTTTGGCAGAGGAGATTTTCAGCGTATGCCCATCGACCCCTACGCAGCGTGTCCCGGCGGCACTGGAAAAAAAATCAAGTTTTGTTGCACCGAATTGGTGTCCGATTTGGAGCAACTCGACCGACTCATCGAAGGGGACCAAATATCGGCTGCACTCGAGCAAGTCGAACGTCTCTCACAGCGAACGCCCAATCGCGCCTGCCTGATGGCCATGCGAGTCAAGCTGGAGTTGGGCTCTCGGAAATTTGCTGCAGCAGCGGCGAGCAGCCAGGCTTTTCTGTCAGCTTTTCCTGACAATCCACTGGCCCTTGGGCACGCCGCGGTGGCCAACGCGATTGCCGGACGGTTGCAGGAATCGGCGGCCTTGTTTGACAAGGCCCGCGAAACTGCGGGAGCAGATGTCTCGCCGGACATGATCAACATCGCAGCCACGCTCGTGCAAGCCAGTGCTCAGGCTGGCCACACTGGATGTGCGCAAGGGATCGTTGAGTGGCTGATCGATAAATCACTCAGCACCCCAGAAGACCGGCGGCTCCTAGCATCGATCGTTGGCTCATCGGGGGTACCTGCGGCACTCCGCACGAAGGTACGTTTTTCGGAAGCTCTCCAAAACTCTCCCGGGAAAACAGAATTCGATGCGGCTCTTCATGCCGCCCGCGACTGGAAACTCTCTGCCGCCTTGGCGATGTTTCATTCACTTAAAAACTCGACTCCCCATAGCCGGCCGCTCTTCACCAATATCGCCATCCTCTGCGAGATGCTGGCTCGCCCATTTGAAGCGTCTGAGGCGTGGCTGGGCGTTGCTCGGCTGCAGGACGTCCCGTACGACGATGCCGTCGAAGCCACTGGCCGCGCCATTGCTCTAGAAACTGAGGCAGACGAAGACCGATCGCCTCAGGTGCCGTTTGAGCGAGCCAAGGCCCCGCTGGCTGCCGGCGAGGCTGGCTCCATCGAACTCCTCGAAGACGCACTCCGTCACAATGCCCTCTTCGATACCTCCCCATTCGAGCGATCTGAATGGGTTTCTCGCGGTGCGGTGCCACCGCGTTCGGTATGGCGTGTGTATGAGCCACCGGCCATCCCTGGCAAGGCCTCGCAACTGCTGGCGCTGTTGCTCATCTTTGGCCGGCAGACCGACCGCGATCCGGAAGTTATCCTGCAGGGATTTGCGCCCGATGTGGCTCGAGCCAAGCGGATTGTAGAGCCGCTGCTGCACGTGTCTTTTGCAGCGGAAGCCGAGCGTGAGGGAATGCCTTCCACCACGCCAACCAACTGGCTGCTGTCCGCGCAGTTTCGAATGCAGCCACCGGAAAGTCTGAAGGAAAGCACGCCGCTAGGCGAGGCATCGGTCTTTGAAAAAATGTTTCAAGAGCAGCAGGCAGCAGCTTTGGAGCGGTTCCGTGCCGTCTGGCCTGATACGCCGCTGCCGGAACTCCTAGGCAAGTCGCCGAGAGAGTCGCTCAAGCAGCCAGAAGGTGCCTGGCGAGTCGAGGCGTTGCTGTCGGAGGGAGAAGCCACCTCGCGACGCCGCGATGCTGCAGATGCCTGGGCCGCTATGCGATTGCAATTGGGCGTAGCTGTGCCCTCTGCCATTGAATCTGCCACCCCCATGCAGGATGTGCCTCCAATGCGTTGGCATCGTGTGTCGCTGGGGTCGGTGGACCTAGACCAACTTCGCGGACTCTTTATGACGGCGGTTGATGCGGGTTTTGATCTGGCAGCCGAACGGGCCGCAGAGGCGATTGTGGCACGATCCGACGCCGCGCCGGTAGATCGCATGGAGGCCTGGAGCCTACTTGAGGATCGCGCCGAGTCCAGCGTGCGGAAACTCGAAATCATTCAAGAGTTGCGGGCACTTGCCACAACGCTCAAGGCCAGCGACGGCATGATTGACGTGGCTGAACTCCGCATCCGGTTGCAGCGGGGCGATCAGGCCGACATCATGCGGTTGCTGGATCATCTGCGACGGGATCACTCACGAGATCAGAAAGTCCTTGAATCGCTCGCTGCGGTGCTCAGCGAGGCTGGGATCGATCTGTCCAGCTTTGCAGGACAGGCCCAAGGCGGCGGAGTACCGGCTCTCGGCGCAGCGGGCACGAGTGCTACCGCTCAGTCCACAGGCAGCGCACTCTGGACTCCCGGGAGCCAGCAATCTACGCCACCAGGCGAGAAGAAGGCCATCTGGACGCCGTGAGATGGGTATTGCAACGTCTCGCCAAATGTTTGACTCAACGGCCATGCAGCGAGCCCTCGAGTTGGCGCTGCGTGGGCAAGGATATGTCGAGCCAAATCCATTGGTTGGTGCAGTCATCGCCTCATCCGACGGCACGGCTATTGTTGCGGAAGGCTGGCACGCTCGTTTTGGCGAAGCGCATGCTGAGGTGGCTGCACTCGCGGCAGCTGGCACGAAGGCCCGTGGCGGTACGCTCTACGTAACGCTCGAACCCTGCTGCCATCAAGGCAAAACGCCTCCATGCACATCGGCCATCATCGCCGCAGGCATTGCTAGAGTGGTTGTGGCCTCACGCGACCCATTTCCTGCCGTCAACGGGCGTGGGATAGCCTCGCTTCAGACGGCGGGCGTGGCGGTGGAGGTAGGCCTCCAATCAAAGGAGGGGATGCGTCTGATCGCCCCATTTTGCAAGCTTGTCACGCAGAACAAACCGTGGTTGATTGCGAAGTGGGCCATGAGCCTAGATGGCCGCATGGCCACTCATCCACCGGACAGTCGGTGGATCTCGTCCGAAGAATCTCGAGCCATTGTGCATGAACTGCGAGGCAGAGTCGACGCGATCGTAGTTGGCATCGGCACGGCGATTGCCGACGACCCACTCCTTACAGCCCGTCCGACGGGCCCGCGACAACCGCTGCGAATTGTGCTCGACACGCAGGCCCGCTTGCCTCTCTCCAGCCAGTTGGTGAAGTCGGCCAGAGAAATACCGCTGCTTGTGGCCACCGGCCCATCCCCCCCCATCCAGCGACTGGCCGCCTTACGTGAAAGTGGTTGCCAAATCTGGCAGGGACGCGAACCGTCTCGCGCCGCTCGCTTGGAATCGCTTCTCCAGGAACTGGGCAATCGCCGGATGACAAACGTTCTTGTGGAGGGTGGCTCTGAAGTGCTGGGCAGCTTGTTTGCTCACAAGGCGATCGATGAAGTCTGGACATTTATCGCACCGAAAATCATCGGGGGTAATGCCACCCAATCGCCACTCTCAGGAGACGACCTTTCCGGCATTTCCGACGCATCAGCACTCGACATTGAGTCTGTCGCCTATCCTGGTGGAGATATTTTCATGCGAGGCCTTCTGCGATACCCATTGACGAACTAAAGGGCTTCTCTATGCACGCTCCTCGGAAGATTTCGCTCGTGCTGAGCGACGTGGACGGCACACTCGTGAACGCCGACAAAGTATTGACGCCACGCGCTCGGCAGGCCGTCAGCCGCTTACGCGATGCCAACATCCGATTTGCTGTTACCAGCGGCCGACCGCCTCGCGGCATGGAAATGCTGATCGAACCGCTGCAACTCGACACTCCCATCGCCGGCTTCAACGGCGGCATGTTCATGAGCGAAAAACGAGAGTGTTTTGAGGAAAAAAAGCTGCCCGAGGATGTCGTTGGCGAAGCAATCGAACTCATTCGTTCACACGGCCTTGAGCCGTGGGTGTACAGCGGCAACGCTTGGTTTGTGCCTGCATGGGATGGGGCCCACGTGAGACATGAATCCTCGACGGTTCAATTTGCACCCACCGTCGTTGCCGACTTTGGCACAACGATCCAAGGGGCCATCAAGGTGGTGGGCGTCAGCGACGACCTCGATGCAGTTCAGCGATGCACGACCGCCTCAAAGACTTTGTTCGGCCAACGGGTATCAGCCAGCCGCTCGCAGCCGTATTACCTCGACATCACCCATCGTGACGCCAACAAAGGGGCGGTCGCCGAATATCTGGCAGGCGTTTTGAACATCCCATTCGAGGAGATCGTCACGATCGGAGACGGGCTCAACGACGTGCTGATGTTTCGCAAATCAGGGTTTAGTATCGCGATGGGCAATGCAGCCGAAGCGGTCAAGTCGGTAGCCAGTGCCACGACCGACTCACATGCCAACGAAGGCTTTGCAAAGGCGATCGAGCAGTTCGTCTTGGGCGAAGACTTTATTCGGCAGGCAAATCCCGAATGACGTTTTGCCAGTGAGTGACCGTGGAGTCCGACTTGATTGCTGTTTCGGCAACAGCCACTCGCAGCGATCGGAGCACATCAAATACGACGGCCACTTGCTTGAGCGCGTCTTTGGCCTGCTCGTTTTCCACGTCGGCCGTGAGCTCTATATCTTTATCAACCTCCCCGTCTCGCTGGAGCACACAGCCATAACGGGTCAGATAGACAACCCAGGGCTGCACCGCATCGATCAGCCCCGCGAAATCTATCGCGGCCGCACCGGCCAGAGGCTCGTCAAACTTCGACAATTGCGAACCAGTTTCAAGGCGAGTCTCTATCAAGAGACGACCGACCTGCTTGGGCAGAAATGCAAACACAGCCGCATCGGCTCCCACCCCAATTGAAGGTTTCACCTGCTCGTCGAGTCCCGCATCGGGGATGGCAAATGACCAGAGCATTCCGCCTTCGACCTTCGAACTCTCTGGTTCGGGCACACGGTAATCAGCGGGAACCGCGTCAGGGTTCAGCTCCCTAATCTGGTCAACGAGTTCATCCCCGAGTGCAAACAGATCGCTCATCCCCTCTCGGAAAAGCTTGGGGTCACTGAGCCCAAGCACGATGGCTGGCTCGAAGAGCGGCAGCGGTTCTGCTGATTCTGGCAGCTCATTCTGAATCTTCTTAGCCTTACTCTTGGCATCGAGCACAAACCCGATCTGGCCGTCAGCCAGAGACGGCAAGATCTTCTTTCGCAGGATACCTACGAACTGAGTGGCTAAAGGCCCCAAGTGCTCCTCGACTTCATCGAATTGTTCTCGGTTGTTTGCATCAGCCTTTGGAAGCAAATATTTTTTGAAGAAAGACCATCCCATGTCAGACCACAGCACGAAATCCTCAAACTGGCCGGGGGCTGCCTTGGCTCGAAAGACAATAGCCCCCAGCGGCGCGCCACCAGTGTGTTCCAAAAGCTCCAGCCGCTTCGACCCGTCGACCGGCAGATTCTGAGTCCAATTCCACGAGTATCCCTCGTAGCCTTCGGGTGCCATAAACGAGAACCCAAGCCACGGGCCGGGCACAGGCAGCCGCTTCTTGTATCCCTCGGCAACCTTCGCGAGGTTTTTGCGGGCTTCTGCGGCGGCTCCTTCGGACAGGCCAGCGGCTTCGGCAGCCAGGTCGCTGAGCTTTGCCATCTGTGCAATGTCATCCGCCGACGGAGCCAGCGACGTGGCAAGCGACTGACTCATGTAGAAAACGCTGGTGATGGGCTTGTCTTTATGTGCCAAAAGGGGCTCCAAAGGCTTTGTGGCAAGCAACCCCGCACCACCGTCTTTTTTCACAACAAGTTTTTCGAGATGGTCGACCGAGTCGCCGACCGAGAGGATCACACGATCGCCGATCACGCCGATCGCCACGACAAAGTGGAGGCTACGGAGCCTCTCGACGACCGCGTCGAGCCCATCAATTTCCATCCCTTCAGTTGCCTCCCGAACAAGTTCATCCCAAGGAACCATGTGTCCCTTGAGCGTAAACGTCACCACATCCCCCCCCCCGATCTTGCGTCGCTCAAGTGACTCCGCCAGATCCGGATTGGCCTGCGTAAAAAGCTTGACAAGCACCTCAATTCGCTTGAGTTGGGATCTGCCGATATCCAGTTTTGTGGTCTGAAATCCCCACACTAAGTCTGGAATAACAATCGAATCCACGTTGTCGATGAGTGTTTGAATGAGCAGGCGGGTTGTCAGTTCTTGGGACGAAATCGGTTCGGCCAACTCCTCGTCGGCCTCCGCCACCTGAAAACGCACCGGCCACACGGGACGGCGGCGGGGAACTGCTGCACCTTCGTCCTCTTCTTCATCGTCGTCCTCTTCTTCCATCTCCTCCTCGTCGTCAGCCTTGATATCCGTAAAGGCCTCGATGTCGATGCCGCCCAGCGACCTGTCGCCACTGGCCATCTGCAGGATGGCTGCGGCCTGCTGAGCCTGCTGCAGTTTCTTCATCAAATCCAGAAACGTAACACAGGAGGGTTCGCCATAAAGAAAGGTGTCGGTGGAAATCATGTCCTTGAGCAACTCGAGAGCCTGTTCGTTCTCGGGCAGTTCCATAAACGTGGCCACCATCGAAAGCGGACTTCCAGGCTGGGTTGTTTGCTCCTCAATCGATTCGATTGCCCGAGCCACGGCAGGCAGTTTTTTGAGCGCCGCACATGCGTTGCTCTTAAGAAATGTCTGATACTGTTCACGCAGACGGAGCGTGGATGAGACAAAGGCAGCGTCCTTGGGCACCATCGCCACTCCGCTTGCAAAAGCCTCGTCCGTTTGAGCGGGCGCGGCCATCGCCCGAACAGAAAACAAACTGCCGGCTGCCGCCAAGCCCAATGTCAAACCAGCAACCAGCATGCCTGCGGGGCCCGCTGCCAACGGCTGCCGCATAGCCGAACGCTTCAGCATCGAAAACAATTGGACTAAATTCCTCTGCTGTACGTGACACGTGTGGCGGGTGCAGACCATCGATTCATCCTTTCAAATGGAAATCCATTGAATCCGAACAGACTCATGAGCGTGTGCCGTGAGTCGTGGCAATGACAAGCGACTGCTTGGCCTATTAAGATACGCGAAGGCACGTCCAAAGGCCACACGAAAAGCGTTTCATTTTTTCAACTCTGTCATGCGCCCCTGCGAAAGGTCACCCCAAGTGCTCATCAAATCCACGCAAATTGTGGACACGTTCGCCGAGGCCTTCCGGCTGCGGTTTGTGCGGATTATTGTCACGGCTCACGATGCTTATTGGTTGGATGCAGCCATACGATCCGTCTGCGGCTACGGCACCAGCGTGATTGGATGTGACGCTGAAATCGGCGTGGAACGGCATCTGGACCTGAACGATACGCCTGATAGACGGCCCGGGGCAGCCATCTTAGCATTTGGGTTTTCCGCCGATGGCCTTGGACAGGCGATTGCCAACCGCACTGCCCAGTGCCTCCTAACATGCCCAACAGCAAGTGTTTTTGATGGTCTGCCAACGGCTGCCGAGCGGGCACCACTGGGATCGCACATCCGCTTCTTTGGCGATGGCTTTGAAAAAACAAAGGTTGTGGATGCGCGCCGCCTCTGGCGAGTGCCTGTGATGGATGGAGAATTTCTGGTCGAAGAATCCGTCGGAATCGAAAAGGGAATCGGGGGCGGTAACTTTATTCTGCAAAGCGGATCGCTGGAAGGCGGGCTGGCAGCGGCGCGTCGGGCGACCGAGGTCATTGCTGGAATGGCCAATGTGATTGCACCGTTTCCGGGGGGAGTCGTTCGGTCTGGTAGTAAAGTGGGCTCTCGGTACAAAACCTTGCGGGCCTCCACCAACGAAGCGTTTTGTCCGTCGCTTGTAGGGCGGGTCGCAACGGGCCTTGTGGAAGGGGCTCATTGCGCACTGGAGATTGTGATCGACGGAATCGACGAGCAGGCCGTTGGCGATGCCATGACCGCTGGAATTCGAGCTGCGATCGGCCCGGAACTCCTGGCTGTTTCAGCGGGCAACTACGGCGGCACGTTGGGAAAATTTCACTTCCATCTTCACCAGCTTCTCACAACTGCCTGAAGTGACGTTTTGGGTTGACCTTCTCTGGAGTGCCCGACTTCTGGTACTTCCCCACGTGCCTGGCTGGCATCTCGCTGGCAGGCTCTCACCACCTCCACCCATTGGTTCACCCTTGCAGGGTTTTTAACGATGTCTGATCGACCCTCCCGCCAGGATCTGATTGTCGTACCGAAGCGAGTTAAACTCCCGGTCGTAATCGGAGCGATTGCATGTGCGTGCGTTGGCTTCGGCATTGTGTGGACGTTTGGGATTGGTCGATCCAACCCGCGGTCCCCCATGGATACAGCCGATACCGTGCGTGTTGCGCCCGTTGAAGCAGCCGTCCAAACATCCCTTGAATCCTCCGCAGAACCCGACCGACTCGCGCCGCCGAATACTGAAACTTCGACCGTAAGCCAACGCGGTTGGCATGCCCCCGCGGCGACTACCGAAGAGCCTCGGGGCAGTTCTCGCTATCCGATTTCTCCTGCCTCACTCGATGCTCCAGAAGGCGTTGAGGCCACAGCCGAAAACTCGGCAGGTTTTTCCAGATTCGCTGACTCAGCAGCAGCGGCGACTCCTGAAACGGCACAGCCTGATCCAGAGCAAGTGGCACCCAAGCCCGAACCAACGCCACCGAATACACTCCCTGCAGAGAGCGACGAACTGGTGCCAGCCACTGCACCGGTGGCCGTGAAAGCAACCGTACCACCAACACCTCACGCCTCTGCGGCGAACGATAGAGAGCCACCGACTCCCGTTGCGTCGGCACCGGCGGCACCGGTGCCCTCGCCGCCACAGGCCCCCATTGCATCATCGCCACCGGCTCCGTTGCCATCGGCACCAGCCGCCCCTGTTGCGCGAATGCCGGCCTTGATGCCGTCGCGGGATCGCTATGCCTCCGCCAACACATCGCTCCCGGTTGCGGCCAATCCATTGCGAGCCGCCGTGCCACAGTCGCAGCCCGCCGCCATGCCGTTTGCTGCTGCTCCACCGCTTACATCGAGTGCAGATCCAACGGGCTCAGGCAACGCGGCCAGCCGCGCACAGACTGGCACAGCCAGTGGCGGTGGTGCTACCGGCCACGGACGCCCAGGGCCGCTCCAACTAGAAGGCTTACAGACGCCGCAAGTGGCCGTGGAAAAACGAGGGCCTC
>Ga0209500_10002236_pt1 | contig 13957 bp, 13 predicted proteins | sample S_140212_EF_Meta_FD_187323 | JGI IMG/M metagenome (GOLD analysis project Ga0209500, IMG submission 187323) | Freshwater microbial communities from Lake Simoncouche, Canada to study carbon cycling - S_140212_EF_MetaG (SPAdes) (version 2) | ecosystem: Environmental > Aquatic > Freshwater > Lake ... | reverse complement strand
TGATGAAGTTGATTTTGGTGATAGTGGTGAAGTTGAAAATGCTATAAAAGAGTATCGTGACGATAAAGATGTTGATGGATTAAGAACAAAAATAACAGGCTTTCTTATAAGCTGGTTAACTTCAAACAAAGAAAATGTAAATGAAAAAGCAGTTAAACAAACTGTAGATAAAATAGTTGAGGTAATTACAAAAATTAACAGTTGATACCCTCTTGATTTCGTGCCTTCTTCCATGATATTATAATATTATGGAAGAACAAGCACTATTAAATCAAATTAGAAAAGCCTATGATGATAACATTAGGTCATTAATTAATATTAATGATATGGAATCTGATAAGATTAGAACATTAATAAGAAAATTAACTTATCAAATTACTGGTAATGAAGATGTTTTAGTTTCCAGTAAATATAATAAACAATTCAAAGAAATATTAGATAATTACTTTGATTTATGTGAACGACTGAAAACTTCAACTAATCTGAATTGCTTGTTTGAAGAAATGGAAGAAGAAATGTTATTTAAAATAGATGATGAAGTTAAAGAAGAATTTGAAGATAGTATTCAAAACCCAGATGTAAAAATTGAAATACTAAACGCTATTCTTTTAGGAGTATTCTATACCTTCTGCCTTACAGCATCTGGATTTGACATAGAATTTTGAAAATAGTTGGAATTTTGCCAACTTAATTACCGATCTAATAACAGGAGAACAAAACATGATCAATAGCATGGCAGATAATTTATTTGAAATTTCACACGAAAATGGTGTGATACCAACTAAAAAATTATTCCAAGAAAAATATAAAGATGAATTGGCTAAAGTAGGAACTCCAATTGTGGTTACTTTAAAACCACAAGAAGATTGCGAAATGCTATCATCAAACACAAACATAGCAAAGATAATTGAAAAACATGGGGGAGAAGCAATTCATGGTTATATTTGCTGGTTAGGTGCAAAAGAACTTTATTTAAACTTTGAACCACATATTATCTATAAATCTCCAACAGGTGAAATTTATGACCCAACACCACAAGAAGATAAAGAAGATGAATTACTTTTTATAATGATTGATGGTAAACACCCACTTGATAAAAGAAATCCCGCTAAATATGTTCCTTTATCAAAAGAACCAGAAGTAATAATATTCTGTAAACTTAATAATGAATTGTTTAATTGGATTTATAATAACTCCATCTATGATGAAGAAAAAAATAAGTTTACTTGGGAAGATAATCACGAACACCAATTATGCGAAGCTGGTAGAAACATTGGTGGTCTTTTACTTATGCACTACCTCAGTACCTTGATTAAGGATTAATCAAATGGAAGAAGAACGCATTACAATTAAACAACTTAATGAACAAATGTTCAACGCTGTATTAGAAGATAATATAAACAAAGTAGAAGAATCATTAGACTTTGGTGCAAATAATTTTGGCAACTGTATAAAGTTTGCAGCACACTACGGAAGATTGTTTATATTAAAATCATTAGTCGAAGTTGGTAGCTTTGATTCAAAACAATTAGAACCAGCTTTGAAGGAAGCTGTTAAAAATAACCAAACAGATATAGTAAGATACTTAACTGATAACTTCAAAGGTATAGAATGTAAAAAAGCAATAGAACTTGCAAATGGTGAATGTCTAACTATTCTTTTAGACTATTACAAACAACCACCAGATAAACCTTTCTTTTTTAAATTCTAAAGGATATTACAATGGCTAAAAAAATTAATCTATCTCAAGTAGAAAACTTCTTGATTTCAAATAGCCCTGCTATCACTAAAGATGAAGCACTTGATAAAGTTAAAAAACACCCAAAAGGTTTCTTAAGCTTACTTAAAAAAACATTGACCCACTCTTACCAAATAAAACGAGAAATTTGGATTGACTTCATTGTGGAATTTCTAAGTTTAAATTCTACAGAAGTACCAGAAAATGAAGTAAATGATTTCTTACATGGGCTTGTATATTCATATGCTGGTAGAAACCACCAATTCTCTAAAGATGAATTAAATAAACTAATTACTGCGTTTATTAAGTATGATAAGATTTCATTTGCGTTTTTAGATTATTTTGAAAAAAATAGATTTACCACTAATACAAAAAAAGAAAGTAATCTTGAAAAAGAATTGCTTAGTATGCCAGTTGATAAAATTATAAAAAACCTTAGTACAAGATATCTTGGACACTATATTAATCATGTATATTCTGGTAAAAAATGGAAAGAATTAGAAGAATGTGCAATTAAAAACAAATCACCTTTTATCATGTCTCTTGTAGATAATTCATCTAAGTTAATAGAAAAATTTATCATTAAAGATTTTGATTTAGAAATTACAAATTCAAAAGATGAACAAGAATTAATTAATTATATGCGACATTCACCTGATGCAATTTTAGGTTATGATTTTATTAAAAATAGTAAAAAATTAGAACCTAAATTATTAGCAAGATTAACTTTAGCTTACTGTAAAGGTACAAGAATACCAGAATTTGAACACTTGCTAAGTAATGATATATCAAGCATGGTTGAATACCATGAAACCGCTTTTCAAATTGATAAAAAAACTTATAGATCATCTGGTAACTGGCAAAGATGGGAAGTCCTAGAGAAAGAACTGTTTGCATCTCATCTATGCAATGAAAACGATGATGTGTATTCTTATTTAGTAAGAGTAATTTCAAACAAAAAAAATAACCGCATAGAATTATTTGAAAAATCAGTCATTGAAGAATTAAACAAAGTAATTATATTTAATCCTTATGGAGATGAAAATAAAGTAAGTAACTTTTTCCAAAACATAAGATACTATGTCGATAGTACAAAAGCTTCAAGTTTCAATGACAAAATAGCAGACTTAATAGTTGAATCTTCTAATGCAAAACTATTATCTTATTTAATTAGAAATAAAGAAATTAAATTTGGTAATTTGACAGGTGAGAAATTAAAAAAACTTATTCTTACTGATAGAGAAGCATCAATGGAATATGCACTAGCATTAGATATTAGATTCAAAGAAGCAGAGACAAGTATAAACTCTGTTGATGATGGTATTAAATCCAATTACAAGCACCATATTGAAAGATTTAAGCAAAGAATAACAGAAAAACAACAATACTATGTTAGAAGTTTGGTTGCTAAGAGAATTGTAAAAGATCAAACCTTTTTTAAATTTTAAAAAAAGTTGAAACTTTGTTATAATTTTTACCGATATAGTAATAGGTGTGAAGGATAAATAATGTTAGAACCTTTTCAAAGGAGGATAGTAGAATGTCAACAACAACTGAAATGCCTGTGTCTGTGAAAACAGATGTCTGTGAAAGAGTGGAAGTAGCAGTAATGAAACAATTAGGCACACCGCCTAATTTTATGAAAGTCAAAGCAATTAATGTCTTTGGCAATCATTACAGAGTTAATATTTATGTTGTGATTGATGGCGACTGCCTTGTGAAAAGATCAAGCATTGCCTACTCATACCTTGTCCTTGCAGATAAAGAAGGAAAGTTAATTGATTCTCAACCAGAAATTATAAAAATGTTTGAATAACATATCTTACATTAACCAAAAAGCTCTCTTGTTTATTCAAGAGGGCTTTTTCCATATCATTAAACCTTTTAAAAATTAAAAAACCTTCCATATCAGCACCTTCCATATCAGCAGCTACATATCATCACCACATATCATCACCACATATCAGCAGGCATAATCTTATAAAATTATCTGATCCTGTTTGTCCCGTAGCTCCAGTAGTACCAGTTGCACCAGTATCACCTGTCTCACCTGTCTCCAGTATGTCCAGTCTCACCTGTAGCTCCAGTTGAACCTGTAGCACCAGTTAAACCATTAAAATAAACTTATAAATTTATAAACTTATAAGTTTATAATTTAACTTCTGACGCACGAGTCCCAATACGCCACGAGTCCCTGATCCTGATCCTGCTATGCTCCTCCAGTCTAACGGTAGCTCCAGTGCGACCTGGAATTCCTAATAAAATAATCTTATAAGATTATGATAATATCAATCAACTCCTGTACGCCAAAATGTTTTACCGACATCGACCATTTTCGTGGAATCAAGAAAATGGTTATACTACCAATCTTGAATCTAATAAATTAAAATAATTTTGTGAAATCTTTTTAAATGCCAACGAATAATAAGTAGTAAAACAAAAAGTAAGTGTTAATACTAAGGAGCAAAAACATTGACGCAATAAAACTAATCATTGAAAAGACATTAAACTTGGCAAAATCATTTTTAAACATTAGTTCTACTTTGAAAAATGCCATCAGAAGAAAAAGTATGTCTAAAAAAGCAAGAGAAATTATGAATGATCATGGATTGCAAGAATGGAATCTTGTAATTGATAATGCAAGAAGTAGACTAGGTTGCTGTAAATATAACAAAAAAACAATTACACTTTCTAAACGACACTTAGATTTAGATAAAGAATGTGAAATCATTGACACAATTTTGCACGAAGTAGCTCACGCCCTTGTTGGCCCAAATCACTGGCATGATAATGTTTGGAAATCTATGTGTGTTAAAATTGGAGCAAAACCAAACCGTTGCAAGTCTGTAAGTGATGATTTTCACAATGATGCACCATTAGTTGCTGAGTGCTGTAATAAAAAGTTCTATCGTTATAAGAAACCAGCGAAAATTTTTACTTATAGATGTCCTGCCTGTAAGCTTCCTATTACCTTTAAGAAAAAATAATTTTTATAAGTTCAAATCTCCGCCTGAAAAAACATTATAAGTTTATAAAATATAAACTTATAAACTTATAAATTTATAAACTTATTGCACGGATGTACTTATAATTTTATTGCACGGATGTACTTATAAATTTACTGCACGGATGTACTTATAACTTTAACTGAATTTATTTATTTAAATATTAAGTACATCCGTGCAATGGGACAACGGGAAATCTTAAGTACATCCGCACAATAGGAAATAAACTTATGGTTTATGATTATCAAGTACATCCGTGCAATAGGAAATAAACTTATAGTTTATGATTATCAAGTACATCCGTGCAATAGGAAATGTAAGTTTATAAACTTTGTAATGTTAAAATATTTTCAAAATAAAAAAAAATAGTTGAAAATGGGTGAGGTTTCAAACCGATAGGTTAATATCAATTAGTTTTCATGCCGATTGCAAATGACAGATTAATTGATAGTATAGATTTTAATATCAGTTAGTTTTCATGCCGATTAGAAACGGCAGATTAATTGATAGTCATGTCTCATGTCTTAGAAGGATTAGAAACGATGAGTAATTTTTTCAGCAGAGAAGCTAGGACTACTAAGTATCGTTTACTTAGGGAAATATTCGTTAATACTAAAGGTGAAGCATCTTTTGAACATTGCCATAAATCATTGGCAGCAGTTGGCATTGTAGTATCTAAGGCAGACTGGAGTGCTATCAAACACCAGTATAAAAATGCTATCGCAGCAGGTGAAACACCAATACCTGCACCTGCACCAATACCTGTAATGGAAGAACCTGCTCCTGCTCCTGTAATGGAAGAACCTGAACCTATGGATGAACCTGAAATGGAAGAATTTGTTCCTGCACCTGCACCTAAAAAAGCAGAATACCCTGAGTGGGTTAAAGCTAAATTTATGCACCAGATTGACCCTCATTTTACCTTTGATACCAATCTTAAAAATTATCTCAATGGCATTGAACAAATGTCGAGAGATGACTTTGCAGCAGGCAAACCTAGTGCAGCTATCAGGTTGGTTGGCCATCAAGGTTGTGGTAAAACCAGCATGGCAATTCAGTTTGCAGCTAAAACCAAACGCCCATGTGTCATAATCGACTGCATGACACTTAGAGAAGGGCTAAGTTTATTCGGTAATAAAACAGTAGATAAAGATGGTCTTAAATGGGTTAATAGTTTATTCGTCAATGCAATACGAATACCTCGAATGGTAATCGTAATGGATGAAATAAACAGATTATCCCCTATGACCATGAATACTTTATTGCCTTTGTTAGATTCTAGGGGTGAAACATACCTTGATGAATCTAAAGAGGAAATAAAGGTTGCAGCAGGCGTGACTATTTTCTCGACCTGCAATGAAGGTAGTCAATTCACGGGAACTGATCAAATGGACTCAGCTTTATGCGATAGATTTTGTGATTTGATTCCTATCAATTATTTATCAGAACCAGATGAATCGTTGTTGCTACAACGAAAACATGGTCTTGATAAAGTAAGATCGGATAAACTTGCATTGGTTGCAAAGACGGTCAGGGCTAAGTTTATGGCTAGTGAAGTTTATACTAAAAGCATAAGCACCAGATTGCTGGAAAATGCAGCTAAAAAGCTTGCTAAAATTGGTGCTTGTTCTCTTGAGTATTCTCTTGTTAGCCATTTTGTGGATGATGGCAGCAAAGATTCAGAGAGATCAAAAATTCGGGAATTGCTTAAGGGTTCAGGACTTTCAGAGTAGTAGTTGTTTTCAAAGCCCTGCCAATGTGGTCAGGGCTTTACCTTTTTACTTTTTTTCAATGAGGATAATATGAATACTAAGACTAAAGAAAGCATAGTAATTGGACAAGAAATTTTGGCAGAGCTAACCAAAACCGCAAACCTTCTGTCGAATGGTTGCGAGGGTGATAAAGAAAAGACCTTATCGGTTGGATTTAAATCCACTACAGAGCGTACTGATTTAGTTGCTGATCTGTCTAAGTTTACGGCAGAAGATGGAAGTTTATTTATAACCGAAAAGGCTTTATCTGAGGAGAAAGGTAGAATCTTAACTAGGCAAGAATTACTCAAAACCACTACGCAACATGAACGAATGACGCTAAGTGGATTTTCAGAAGAATCTACTGAGTTGGCTACACCTGAGATAAAGACAATCTTTAATGGCATATCTTCTAAAAATGCTATTGATAGCGTTAAGGAAAAATGGTCAGGCTTTGCACCTGAAATAGAATCTTTTAAAGATTCTATTGGTCAAGATATTGCAGTAAGCAAAGAATCTAGAATGGAAGAAAAGGTAGAATCCATAATCGAAAAATGGACACTACCAAATTCTAACATTGATTTTGGTGATACTGGCATTGGAGAAAACTTTGAGGATTTTGAAAAGATTCTCGACCATGTTGCCGAGGAATTTAAAAAGCCAGTAGCAAAAAACGAGAGGTTAAAAATCTCAAAAAGAATCTACGATGAAATCGCTTCTAGGATTACAGAAGTAGAAGATGAAACACCTGAAACACCTGAAGGTGAAGATGAAACGCCTGAAACACCTGAAGGTGAAGGTGAGGGTGAGGGTGAGGGTGATGGTGAAGGTGAAGGTGAAGGTGAAGGTGAAGGTGAAGGTGAAGGTGAAACGCCTAAAGGTGAAGGTAAAAAGCCTGAAGGTAAAAAGCCTTTAAGAGATTCTAAAAACATTGGAGATAGAATTATTGAACGACCTGATAATTCTGCAAGCCCACAAGGTTTTCAGGATCTAAAGGCAAACAACGATACTCCAAAAGATATTCCCTCATCCGCTGAAGCTTATGACCCTGCAAAAATAAAAGTAAGGGTTCATAAATTTAAGCCAACAAATAGAGACAAGGAAACTTATCGTAGTTTTATGATTACCAATCGCAGAATGATTGAAGCTATAAAACAATCGTTTGCTTTTAAATCGGTTCACTTGTCTAGACCAAATTTTGGCAAGACAGTCGGTGATCTTGATATCAACGGTTTACACAAATTTCATATGGGTGAAAAGATTCGCCTGTTTGAAGAAAAGGAAATCCCCAAGGGTAAGAAATATACCATTGGAATTTTACTAGACCAATCAGGCAGTATGTGTGGAAGTAAGATAAAAGATGCTTCTACAGTTTGCCTTGCTTTAGTGGAAGCTATAAAAAGCATAAAAGGAATCGACCTAGTAGTTTATGGACACTCCGCAGATCGTGGCGAAGGTAACACACTAGAGATGATTCCTTATTATCAAAAGGGTGCTGATAATACTATTGGACTAGCAAATGCACAAGCATTGTCAAACAATGCAGATGGATTTGCTGTCCGATTTATATCGGAAAGAATGTTGGAAACCAATCCTGTAAATGCAAACAGTATTCACCACCTGTTTGTAATTTCAGATGGTCAACCAGCAGCAATCTGTTATGCGGGAAACAATGGTATTAGTCACACAGCTAAATGCGTGAAACAGTCTACCGAAAGAAAGATTAATGTTTTTGGAATTGGTATTCAAAACGCCTTTGACAATGGCGTTGGTACTTCTCTTTACGGTACTGGTAACTATGTAATATTAAAGGATACGATTAGTTCTTTACCTCTACTTTGCCGAGAGATCAAAAAACTAATTACCTCTTGAGTTTAAACTTAATACCCCATACCAATAAAATGGTATGGGGTATTTTTTCGTTTACATATCAGCACCACATATCAGCATCTTGCATATCAGCAATCCCATATCAGCACCTGCATATCAGCAATCCCATATCAGCATCATTTAATACAATCATTGTCTCTTTTTAGTAGTGTTCAGGTTAAGGTTAAGGCATGGCAGGTTCAACAGCAGGTTCAACGCCAGCAGATTAAGGTTCAGGCGTAGCAGGCCCAGCAGGTTCAACGCCAGCAGGTTAAGGCGTAGCAGGCCCAGCAGGTTAAGGCGTAGCAGGCCCAGCAGGTTAAGATTCAGGCGTAGAAGGTTCAGGCCCAGCAGGTTAAAACGCCAGCAGAATAAGGTTCAGGCCCAGCAGGTTAAACACCAGCAGGTTCAGGTTAAACACCAGCAGGATAAGGTTCAGGCCCAGCAGGTTAAGGTTCAGGCCCAGCAGGTTAAGGTTCAGGCCCAGCAGGATAAGGTTCAGGCCCAGCAGGTTCAGGTTCAGGCCCAGCAGGTTAAACACCAGCAGGTTCAGGTTCAACGCCTAGCAGGTTCAAGGTTCAGGCGTAACATTCAACAGGTTCAAAAGCAGGTTCAGGCAGGGCAGATTAGGCTTTAAATTAACGATCTACACTAAAGACGACCAAAGACTCAACCAATAAATAAAGTTCTTTAAAACGCATTCTAATGCGATCTTTTAATTCAAACTAATAATAAAGATTACTTAATTACTAAACATTGAAATCAATTTAATTAAACTTATTAATTAAGTAGAGATTAAGTTTACCAAGTTTATAAACTTATTATCATAAACTTATTTCCTATTGGACGGATGTACTTAAGAATTATTAATATAAACTTATTTCCCATTGGACGGATGTACTTAAGAATTATAAATATAAACTTATTTCCCATTGGACGGATGTACTTAAGATTTCCCATTGGACGGATGTACTTAAGAATCATAAACCATAAACTTATTTCCCATTGGACGGATGTACTTACAAAATAATTTATGTCCCAAGAGTTATGGCGTTGTTGTGTCCCATTGCACGGATGTACTTAATAATTATAAATATAAACTTATTTCCCATTGGACGGATGTACTTAAGGTCACAATTCGTGACCTTAAACTTTATACCTTAAACTTTATTAAGTACATCCGTGCAATAAGAAAAAGCTTATTTTGTTTTATTTCGTATTGCACGGATGTACTTAAAACAATTCAACTTATAAACTTATTGCACGGATGTACTTATAAACTTATTGCACGGATGTACTTATAAACTTATTACACGGATGTACTTGTAAACTTATTTTTTTATAATTACATCCGCCTGCAAGTACATCCGCACAATAGGAAATAAGCTTATCCTAAAGTACATCCGCACAATAGGAAATAAGCTTATCCTAAAGTACATCCGCACAATAGGAAATGTAAGGTTATAAACTTTGTAATCTTAAAATACTTTTAAAATAAAAAAAAATAGTTGAAAATGGATCAAAATTTAAACCGATACAACAATAGTAATTTGTTGCCCCTTTATTTAACTGAAAGGTTATGTCATGGAAACATTTGATTTGATGCCAGATGTAATGGGTTTCGATGTTAAAGCACTAGGATTGCCAATGTTTTTCACGGATGATATCGTTGAAGCCGTGTATTTTGATAAAAACAATAATAAGGCACACATATTCGGTACAAATGAAGAAGTTAAAGAAACGCTATTAAAAGCAGGGTATAAGTTATACCTTGGTAAACTGCCTTTTAATTGTGAAGATGATGATGAAAATTAATATTTTCAAAATAAAAAAAAATAGTTGAAAATGGATCGAGTTTCAAACCGATATACCAATAAGCTTATCACACCACAGGGTTTTGTTACTCTGTGGTTTTTTTGTTGTTTTTAATTTTAGGAGTTTGATTATGAGTTTTTTCAGCCGTGAAGCAAGAAGCGAAAAGTACAAATTACTTAGGGAAGTAATGGTAAACTCAAAGGGTTTGGCAAGCTTTGAAGCTTGTCATAAGACTTGCCAAGATGCTTGTATCGAAATCACAAAGGCTGAGTGGAGTGCTGTTCGCCACCAGTATAAGGAAGCAGTTAAAGCTGGTGAAACACCAGTAGCACCAGTTAAACCAGTAGTTGTTCCAGTTGCACCAGTTGCACCAGTTGAAGAAGAAAACTTTTTAGAGGAGACTGAGAGTATGAGTGAATATGATGATTCTAGCTACGATGATGGGTTTGAAGTTCCCAAAGATGCTGAATTGGAATCAGCACCAGTTGCAGTTAAACCAGTTGCAGTTGCACCAGTTGTTCCCAAGGTTGCACCAGTAGTTGCACCAGTTCCAATACCAACAATTGATCCCCACTTTACCTTCAATCCAAAATTGAAAGAATATTTGAATGGGATTGAAAAATTATCTCGCAGGGATTTCGCAGCGGGTAAACCTAGTGCAAAGATTCGTTTGGTCGGCCCTGCTGGATGCGGGAAAACAATGCTGGCCTTACAATTTGCTGCCAAGGCAAAAAGACCAGCAGTAATAATTGATTGCCCTACCTTGCGTGAAGCCAAAGATTTGTTTGGTTTCAAAACAGCGGATGACAAGGGAATTAGATGGATTTACAGTCAATTTGTAAACGCTATTAGAGTGCCAAGGATGGTAGTCATCTTGGATGAAATCAACCGCCTTAGTCCAATGGCAATGAATACTTTTCTTCCCATGGCAGATTCAAGGGGGCAAACTTTTCTCGATGATACTGGCGAGTTTATCACAGTTGCAGCGGGAGTTACATTCTTTGCTACGATGAATGAAGGTAGCCAGTTTACTGGCACAGATCAAATGGATGGGGCGATAAGTGATCGGTTCTCCGATATAATCGAAGTCGATTATCTCGATGAAAAGGATGAAAGCTTGCTATTGCAGCGTAAGCATGGCCTAGATGCTGCAAGGTCAGATAAGCTTGCAATGATTGCCCGAACAGTTCGTGCAAAACATAAAGCTTGCGAGGTTTATACCAAAAGTCTTTCAACAAGACTTCTGGAAAATGCAGCTTCCAAGCTTGCAGTAATCGGCAATTCAAGCTTAGAGTTTAGCATTGTGAACCATTTTGCAGATGATGGTTCTAAGGAAAGTGAAAGGGCTAAAATTCGGGAGTTGTTGAAGGGTGCGGGATTAGCCTAGTAAACCTTTTAAACCCCTCTAATCAAAGAATTAGGGGGGTTAAATTTGATTGTGGTAAATCAAGCTTGCAAATGTTTTGCAAGCTTTTTGTTTTTGTAGTTTTTTAAAGGATGATTGAACATGAGTAATAACAAAGATGTTGGCATGGATATTCTTAGGGAATTGGCAAACACCGCCAATTTAATCCAGAACAGTTCAGATGGATCAGAAAAGAATATTGAAGTTCGGTTCACACAAGCTACTGGGGCAAGTGCTTCAAACAGTATCGTAATTGATGCGGGTAAATTTGTCACACCAGATGGCAAAAAGGTAGAAATGGTCGAACAGGCAATGTTAGAAGAAAAAGGGAGAATCTTGGCTAAACAGGAAATGCTTCGCAGCAAGACCAGCAAAGAGAAAATGTCGGTTACTGGTTTCACCAGTCAAACTGGTGACATGGTAAGTAAAACAGGCATTAGTATTTTCAACGGAATCTTGACCAAAAATAGCTTTGATAAAGTCAAAGAAAAATGGTCAGGCTTTGCACCAGAAGTTGAAGCTTTCCAAACAAGTATATCTTGCGAAAAACAAGTGAACCAGAAAACCCATATGACAGATAAAATAAATGCCATAATGGAAAAGTGGACATTGCCAAGTAGCCAAGTGGACTTTACGGATACTGGTATCCAAGAACATTGGGATGAGTTCAAGGAAATCCTTGACCATGTAGCAGATGATTTCAAAACCAATCATAGTCCAGAGGGCTATGAGAGATTAGAAGTTGCCGAGAGAATCTACAAGACGATTAAGGACAAAATAATCGAATTGGAAGAAGAAGAAAAACCACCAGCACCGCCTACACCACCAGCACCACCAGAAGATGGTGAAGGTGAAGATGGCGATGGTGAAGGTGAAGATGGTGAAGGAGAAGCTGAAGGTGGCGATGGTGAAGGTGAAGGAAAAGATAAAAAGTGCAAGGGCCATGGTAGTCCGTTCAAGACACCTGCCGAAAGACTCTTAGATTCGCCAGTACCAGAAGAACATTCGCCAGCAATTGCAGAGTTAAATAAACTTTCCTCTAGTGATGAAAAGCCAGAAGAAGTAAAGCTTGAAGAACCAGAAGCCAAGGAAGGTGATCCAGCTAAGGTTAAATACCAAGTTACAAACGCTAGGATGAAGCCAAAAACCAAAGATGCTTACCGAGATTTTCTAATAAAAAATCGCAGAGCAATCGAAGCTATTAAAAATAGCTTTGCATTTAAATCGGTAAAGCTTGCAAGGCCAGACTTTGGTAAAACCCTTGGTGATCTTGATACCAATGGACTTCACAAGTTTCACATGGGCGAAAAGGTTCGACTATTTGAGACAAAAGAAGTTCCTAAAGGCAAACAGTACACCATTGGATTACTGTTGGATCAGTCAGGCAGTATGATGGGCCGAAACATTACAGATGCAAGGACTGTTTGCTTGCAGTTGGTTGAAGCCATAAAAGGCATTAGGGGCATAGACTTAGTTGTCTATGGTCACACCGCAGATAGTGGTGGTGTAGCTGATGTTGTCCAGATGTTTCCCTACTATGGGAAAGGTTTCGATAATACCAAAAACTTGGCAGTTGCAGATGGAATTGCAAACAATGCAGATGGATTTGCCGTGAGGTTTATATCTCAAAAAATGATAGAAACCAATCCAGCAAATGCTAACTCGATTCATCATCTGTTTGTTATTTCAGATGGTCAACCAAGTGCCAATTGCTACGATGGTGCTTTGGGAGTAAACCACACTAACAAATGTGTGGTCGAAGCTAGAAAAGCTGGTGTTGGAGTATTTGGAATCGGGATTGCTAATGCGTTTGACCACCGCATTGGCGATAAGCTTTACGGCCAAGGTAACTGGGTTACGCTTGCTGATACGATGTCATCCCTGCCACTACTTTGCAGGGCCATCAAAAAGTTAGTTACTAAATAAACTTATCTCCCCTTGCACCAAACAAAATGGTGCAGGGGGAGATTTTTAAACCTACATAAATGATTCGTTATTGCTGGTGACAATCATTTAACAATCAATCCAGCTATGAGGGTTAATGTTATGGAAGCTGAAAATATGGAATGGAATTGTGCTGAGATGGCTAAGTGGATTGAATTAAATTCTCAAAAAGATTCAATCGAAATGACAATGAAAATTTTGAAAGATAAACTTAAAGAAATAAACCTTGAATTAGCCAAACATGAAAAATAAATAAACCTAATCCCCTACACCACTAAAAATGGTGTAGGGGATTTTTTCGTTTCCATATCATCACCCGCATATCATCACCAGCATATCATCACCCGCATATCATCACCAGTATATCATCACCAGCATAATATCATCACCAGCATATCATCACCAGCATATCATCACCAGCATATCATCA
>Ga0209500_10002235_pt1 | contig 13958 bp, 17 predicted proteins | sample S_140212_EF_Meta_FD_187323 | JGI IMG/M metagenome (GOLD analysis project Ga0209500, IMG submission 187323) | Freshwater microbial communities from Lake Simoncouche, Canada to study carbon cycling - S_140212_EF_MetaG (SPAdes) (version 2) | ecosystem: Environmental > Aquatic > Freshwater > Lake ... | reverse complement strand
GTATGAATGAATGGCTAGATGTTCATATGGTCCAATTAATTAATTATGTTGGTATTCAAACTAGACCAAGTGAAACTCCAATAGATATTACAGAAGAACATTTAACAAATTGGGCTGGAAATAAATATACTCGTAAAACTATAAGGTTTTTAAGTGAGCCAGATATTAAAAATAATGTATTGACATAATATCCCATATATAATAATTTAACTGTGAGTCGTTTAACCTTGTAATGTAAAACGACTCACTAAACAGAAAGGAAAACAATGCAAGTAGTTAAGTATAACGACATAGAGTACAACATACCGTTCGATGTTGATCTAACATTAGATCCACAAGATAAACTAATAGATGTTGCTAACCCGTTCAGTGGTGCGAAGGCAAGCCTGCCTTGGTTCGCTGTTGCTGTGTATGATTTGATAATGGGCGCTCAACAGTTCGAGGACTATAAGACAGTGCAACAAGGTTGCGATTGGTTCGCTAAACATTTTCCAAAGGAATATATGACATTACTAGATTGATACTCTTCTAGTGTAGGTTGTGCGCCGCTCCGCGGCGCGCTTGCCTCTCTTCTTGGAGCGAGCTGCGCGCGCTTGCCTGCTCGCGGGCCCACCCACCCACCCGACCAAGCTTGAAAGCTTGCGGGCCCACCCACCCACCCACAGTAACCCCAACCATTATAGCTTATCATATAACGATGACCCCCCACCCCCCTAATAGGTAAAAGGGGTCCCAAGACTTTGACCTTTAGACCTAGATTTAGACTCTTAACCATGATAAATACTTTATAAAAAATATCAAAGGTGAAAAAATTTTACAAAAAAAATTATAAAAAAATTTTATGGATGTAAGTAAGATAGACTTGAATAAGCTTCCTGTGGATGCACGGAAAGACTTTATGAAGTATGCAATAAAGTTGGATGAGAGAAAAAAAGAAGAAAAAGTAAATAAAGATTTTTTAACTTTTGTAAAAGCAGTTTGGCCTGATTTCGTTGAAGGTAAACATCATAAAAAAATTGCTGAACAATTTAATCGTCTTGCAGAAGGAAAGATTAATAGATTAATTATTAATATGCCACCAAGGCATACCAAATCTGAATTTGCATCTTTCTTATTACCTGCATGGATGATCGGTAAAAATCCAAAATTAAAAATTATCCAAACAACTCACACTACTGAACTTGCAGTACGATTCGGTAGAAAAGCAAAACATTTAATTGATAGCCAAGATTATAAAAAATATTTTAAAACTACACTGCGCGAAGATTCCCAAGCCGCGGGCCGATGGGAAACAGATCAAGGAGGTGAGTACTTTGCAGCCGGTGTTGGATCGGCGATCACGGGTCGAGGAGCGGATTTGTTAATCATTGATGATCCACACTCGGAACAAGATGCTATGAATCCAGAAGCGCTGGAGCGTGCTTATGAATGGTATACTTCAGGACCTCGTCAGCGATTACAGCCTGGTGGAAAGATCGTAGTGGTTATGACACGTTGGTCGTTGAAGGATCTTACTGGAGCGTTGATCGGGGCTCAAAAGACAGTTAAGTCTGATCAATGGGAGATGATACAATTTCCAGCAATTCTACCTAATGAAAAACCTGTATGGCCAGAGTATTGGAAGTTATCAGAATTAGAATCAGTTAAAGCATCTTTATCTATTCAGAAATGGAATGCACAGTGGATGCAGAATCCTACATCAGAAGAAGGTTCAATCATTAAGCGTGAATGGTGGCGTAAGTGGGATAGAGACTATATTCCAGAATTAGAACATGTAATACAATCTTATGATACTGCTTTCTTAAAAAAAGAGACTGCCGATTTTTCTGCGATCACTACTTGGGGTGTATTCTATCCAAATCCTGATTCAGGACCTAATTTAATATTATTAGACTCACTTAAGAAAAGATTAGAATTTCCTGAATTAAGACGTGAAGCATTAAATCAATACTACTATTGGAGACCTGATTCTGTAGTGGTTGAATCAAAAGCATCAGGATTACCGCTAACTTATGAATTACGTAAGATGGGTATCCCTGTCATTAACTTTACACCAAGCAGAGGAAATGATAAGCATTCCCGTGTAAACGCCGTTGCACCACTTTTTGAGAGTGGTCAAATATGGGCGCCTGAAACAGAGTTTGCAGAAGAGGTTATTGAGGAATGCGCAGCTTTTCCTTTTGGAGATCATGATGACCTTGTGGACTCAATGACACAAGCATTGATGAGATTTAGACAGGGGGGCTTTTTAGAGCATCCTGAAGATTATAAAGATGAACCAATAATTCATCAAGATAAGGAGTATTATTAATGGCAAATTCAAAAAGAGTTGCGGCTCTAGGGATAAAAATTTTAAATATCTTAAAAGATATGGGTATGTCCCCAAGATTTGGTATGATGACTAAAGTAAGTAGAAATCCTGAATTTAGAAATCTATACAATGCAGATTTAACTTCACCTAAAATAACAACAAAAGCTTTAGGGAATATTGAGGATCCTGAACAATTAAAAAAATTAGTTAGAATGGATTCTGATTTTCTTCCTCAAATTAAAAACGAAGAAGAGTTAGAAACTTTTTTAAATAATTTACAATTTTTAAAATCTACTTATCCAAATGTATTTTCAAAAGCAGAAGTTGTAACGGAATCTAAAACTGGACTTAAAACTTTAGTAGATGATGTAAATGAAAAACTTCAAGGTAAAAAATCTATGGAAACCTTTGATCCTAAAACAGGAGAAGTTATAATTCCAAAAACTCCTGTAAGTATTACAGAAGTAATAGATGAAGGTATAAAAAAACAAGCAGACATGGCAAGAAAAGGTTTAGATCCAGCTAATCCTGATAACTATATTAAAGAAAATAAATCAAGACAACTTACTAGAGAAGAAATTCAAGATTATGAAGAAGCGATAGGAAGAAATTCTGAAGAATGGTTATCGGAAGGAACTGTTGATGAAGCAGAGAAAGCTTTGAAAAGAAGTAAAGCAGAGGAAGCATATTATTATGGTCAATATAAAGCTGGTAAATTAAATCCAGAACCTGGTGAAAACAGTCAATCTAGAATGAGATTTTTAAGAAGTAAAGCTGAAGAAGCAGAAGCGACAGGAGATAGAAGATTAATTACCCCTGATGAAATGGATGAACTATCAAATTTAGAATCAATATATTTAAAAGATGTTGATGAAGCATATGGAATAGACACTGCTATTAAAAAACAACTTAAAGATTTTACTTCAGAGAAAGATTTGATTAAACAAAAATATGGAAATGTAATTGATGATAATCTTTTACAACAAATTTTAATAGATGATAATCCTCAAAGAAAAGCAGAAGTGCTTGCAACTATTGATGAAGCATTAAAGATGCAAGAAAAAGGAATTCCTTACGAAGAAATTATTAACATCATAAAAAATACTACAAGAACTAAACAAGCCAAAGGAGGTTTGATTAAAGGTGTATCTTATAAAAGTATGTTTAATGATTTAGATAAAACATTGAATAAAGGTCTTGGTACAATGTTTAGAAAGAAAAGATAATGGCGTATAAAGGACAGTCTTTAGAAAAAGATTTAAATGAAATTAAAAAATTATATCTTCAAGGTCAAAGTACAATAAGTTTAACAAAAAAATTTGTACCAGGAGCACAACGATCTTCCACAACATTAGAGAGTGCTATTCAATCTATGAAAGATGGAACTGCACCAGTAAAAATTACAAAAGCAGAATTAGCTAAACGACCAAAAATAATTGGAAAAAATCAACAAGGACTTTCTAAACAAGAACAAATATTAAATACTCCAGAATTAAGAAAAGAATTTATTGAATATGCAAATTCACCTGGTATTACAATAAAAGATATAAGAAAAAAATATGGAATAAAATCTTTATATCCAGAAAAAAGAGGGCCTGAAAAAGAAACATTAAGAGATTTAATTACTAAAGAAGTTCAACTTGGTAGACAAGATGTTGATGTAGGCGTTACAAAAAATATGGAAAAATTACAAAATTATTTATCAAGAGTTGAAATACCAGAAGGAAGACTTCAATCTGGAAAACCTGAATATGAAAAACTAATAAAAAAATCTGGTTTTTCAAAAAATGATTTTAATAGAGTTATAACTCAATTACAGTTGTATTATGCAAATCCAGGAGAAAAAAGAAATTTAGAAATAATTCCAGAAGTTAAAAAGATTATAAATAAATTTCCAAGTCCAAGATATAATAGAGAAATATTAAGGTCATTAGGTTATAGTAAAAAAACTACTGATGTATTAGACAATGTTGAAAAAGCAGCACAACAAGTTACAGAAGCAGGAACAGCATTAGAACATGCCTTACCAAAAGCTTTTATTAAAGAACTTGGTTTACCTAAAAAATATTATTTGTTTGGAGAAAGAACAACTAATTTTTTAAACCAATTTAAAACTCAATTTGATAATCAAATGTTAACGGCAGCTAAAAATTATTCTTTAATAAAAGATCCAACTAGACAAGACTATTTAGACTATAAAGATGAAATAAATAAAATAAGAAATACAGTTGCAAAAAAAACTGGAGGATACGAAATGGGATACATTGACTTTGTTGATGGAGAACCTGTTCCAGTTACACCACAAAAATCTATTTTAGAAGGCGAAGGAGATTTTGGACCTAGGACAACTGGTATAAAAAATTATTTTAAAAATGCTTATTATCATAATAGGCTTTATGAAAATTTTAAAAAAAATCCAAAAGATCCTGATTTTGGAACTTTAAGAGTAGAAGTTAAAAAAAATAAATTTCCTTTTGTAAAAGAAATAGAAGCAGAAAAAAATTATAATTTAATAAAAGATTTAAAAACTCCAGAAGAATTTGTTGATATCTATCAAAAAAATCCTAATAATTTGTTTATAAAAAGTTTAGGAACTGCAACTGGAAGAAAATCTAATTTAGGATCTTATTTATCTAGCTTATCTAGATTTGGAAAACCCGCTGCTGCAGGAGCAGGTTTACTTACTGCTATGACAGCTGCTTTATCAGCAAAAGAAAAACCATCCCCGATCCAAGACACGCAAACCGCGATGCAAGATCAAGCAGTAGAAGGACAAGTACCAGAACAAAAATTAGCATCACCTATTAAATACGATCAGTATGCAGGATTCGTTACCCCAGAAGATACAAACCAAAAAGCATCTCAATCGGATCTTTTATATTGGATCGCGGATAATGAAATACCAGAAGAAGTTAAAGAAGTTGGAAAGATGGTTGGCGAAGCTGCAGCAGTAATTGGTGGAGCAACAGTTGGACTTGGTTTACCTGATGCGAAGAAGACGATTGAAGAAGCGCGGATCGCGGGTAAGTCTCCGGTTAAAGGAGTTCTTGGTAAAGGATTCTATAGACTTGGAAGTCCATTCGCTACAGCTGCATTTACAATACCACAAGCATTAGATGAAAAAGTAACTGCGACTGAAATGGCAACTGATCCGTTAAATTATTTAGGACTTGCTACAATGGAGACTTTAGGAAAAAGAGCAGGTACTGTTGCGGCTCCAGCAGCAGCTGAAGCAACTGGAATTATGGGTGCTTTAAAAAATTATGCTACACTTAAAAATGTAGGTGAAGCAATTCCTGGAAAATTAAGTGCTGCATTAAGATTAGGTTTAAATCCAAGAGTTATAGCAGGTGCTTCTAGATTTTTAGGGATACCTGGACTTATTGCATCTACTGGATATAGTCTATATGATTATCTATCTAACAAAGATAAGGAAGCTCAATAATGGATCGTAGAACTTTATTAAAAATAATGGGCGGTATGGCTGCATTACCTGCTTTAGGAAAAGCAATTAAAGGTACTGGTATTAAAGCTATAAAAGCTGCTGGTAAAGTATTACCTAAAGTTTCTGGAATGCCTGAATGGTTTACTCCGCTTGTTAATAAAATTATGAAAGAAGGAGTTGATATATCTCCTAAAGCTTCAAGAGTTGAAGATATGACTACTGTTAAAAAATTAGAAATACCTTCGGCAACTGGAAAACCAGAAATAATTACTCTCACAGAAAATAAAGTAACTGGAGAAATTAGTATTGACGCTAATATTTCTGGTGGAGCAGCAGACTCATCTTTTGAATTAAATTACCGACCACCTAAATCAGATATTAATTTAGAAACAGGAAAAGAAATAAAATCTCCAGGTCATTTTCAAGTAATAGAAAATAGACCAAGACCAACTAGAGAACCAGGAGATTTTGAATTTGACTATGATAATTTTGATATTAATGATGCTTACAGTGATATTGAAAAATTAGAAAAAATTGGAACTGGAAAAATAAAAGACGTAAAAAAAATTGAAGAAAGAGCAAAAGGTAGAAAAATGTTAGAACAATCTCCTTACGAAGATATTATGAATAGATATCCAGATCCAGATATAGGTGACTATGATTATGCGGATGGTGGTATAGCAAGTTTTGCAAATGGTGGCTTGACAAAAACAGTCCCACCTGTTAGTGGTCCAGATCCACAAGGTGTTGAAACATTATTTAAAAGAAGGTATAATTAGTCATGGCAGATATCGATAAGTCATTACCTAATACAAAAAGTACTATTGAAGTTCCAGGTCAAGCTGAAACAGAACAACTAATTCAAGAACAAGTAGAGCAATCGCAAGATCCATCTGTTGAAATAAATATGGATGAAGAAGGCGGAGCAGAAATTTCATTTGATCCAAATGCTGTAGTTCCAATGGGCGGAGAAGATCATTATGCAAACCTTGCAGAATTTTTAGATGACGACGTTCTTGGTTATATTGGAGCTGATCTTCAAGAAAAATACACAGATTATAAAACATCAAGACAAGATTGGGAACAAGCTTATACAAATGGTTTAGATCTTTTAGGATTTAAATACGAAAGACGAACTGAACCTTTTAAAGGAGCATCAGGAGTAACTCACCCAGTACTTGCAGAATCAGTTACACAATTTCAAGCACAAGCTTACAAAGAATTATTACCAGCAGATGGTCCGGTAAGAACTCAAATTGTTGGTTTAACAGATCGTAATAAAGAAGACCAAGCAATGAGAGTTAAAGAATTTATGAATTATCAAATTATGAATGTAATGAAAGAATATGAACCTGAATTTGATCAGATGTTATTCTATTTACCATTATCAGGATCTACATTTAAAAAAGTTTATTATGATTCCTTACTAGGAAGAGCAGTTTCTAAATTTGTTCCATCAGAAGATTTAATTGTTCCTTATTCTGCAACTTCATTAGAAGACGCTGAAGCAGTTGTTCATGTTATTAAAATTTCAGCAAACGATTTAAGAAAACAACAAGTAAGTGGTTTTTATAAAGATGTAGATTTAGGTGAACCACCTATGAAAGAAGATGAGATTAAAAAGAAGGAAAGAGAATTAGAAGGTATTAGAATTGAAAAACAAGATGACATTTATACTCTATTAGAATGTCATGTTAATTTAGATCTTGAAGGATTTGAGGATAAAGATCCTCAAACTGGTGAGCCCACAGGTATTAAACTTCCTTACGTTGTAACTATTGAAGAATCTTCTAGAGAAGTTTTATCAATAAAACGTAATTATAAATCAGATGATCCATTAAAAAATAAAACTAATTACTTTGTACACTTTAAATTTTTACCAGGTTTAGGATTCTATGGATTTGGTTTAATTCACATGATTGGTGGATTATCAAGAACTGCTACATCTGCATTAAGACAATTATTAGATGCAGGAACTTTAGCTAACTTACCTTCTGGATTTAAAATGCGTGGTATTAGAGTTAGAGATGATGCTCAACCATTACAACCAGGAGAATTTAGAGATGTAGATGCACCTGGCGGAAATTTAAGAGATGCATTTATGCCTTTACCTTTTAAAGGTCCAGATCAAACACTATTACAATTAATGGGTATCGTAGTTGATGCAAGTCAACGATTCGCGAGCATTGCTGATGCACAAGTTGGAGATATGAACCAACAAGCAGCAGTGGGAACTACTATGGCATTACTTGAAAGAGGATCGCGTGTAATGTCAGCTATACACAAAAGAATTTATGGTGCACTTAAAAATGAATTTGAATTATTAGCAAATGTATTTGCAACTTACTTACCTCCGGTTTATCCATATGATGTTGTAGGTGGAGCAAGAGAAATTAAACAAACAGATTTTGATGACAAGGTAGATATACTTCCAGTTGCTGATCCAAATATATTTTCACAATCTCAAAGAATTAGTTTAGCACAAACTCAATTACAACTTGCTCAATCTAATCCACAGATTCATGATATCTATCAAGCATATAGATCTATGTATGAAGCAATGGGTACAAAAAATATTGATTTGATTTTACCATCACCAAAACAACCAATGCCAATGGATCCAAGTTTAGAACATATTACTGCAATGGGTTCTCAACCATTCCAAGCATTTGCTGGACAAGATCATAAAGCACACATTGATGCACACTTAAACTTTGTTCAATTGAATATGGTTAGAAATAATCCTCCAATTATAATGGCTGTACAAAAAAATATATTAGAACACATTTCAATTATGGCTCAAGAACAAGTTCAAGTAGAATTTATACAGGAATTACAACAGCTACCTATGTTACAACAACAAGCTCAAGCAGATCCACAAGCTCAACAACAAATTAAAAACATAACTATTCAAATTGAATCTAGAAAAGCTCAATTAATAGCTGAAATGACTAAAGATTTTGCTGATGAAGAGAATAAGATTATTGGACAATATGATTCTGACCCATTAATTAAGCTAAAAGCACGTGAAGTTGACTTAAGAGCTATAGAAAATGAGCAAAAACGCAAAGAAGCCGAAGATAGAATCAATTTAGACAAGCTAAAAACGCTTATGAATCAAACTAATGAAGAAAATAAGCTTGAACAAAACGCAGAATTAGCTAAACTGCGTGCCGGAGTATCTCTTGCGAAACAAAATAAGCAAAGATCTAACTAATAGGAATAAATATGGACAAAAGTCAAAAAAAAGTTGGTAAAGTTATGAGGGAATTTAAAAAAGGAAAATTACATTCTGGAAAATCTACAAAGATTGTAAAAAATCCTAAACAAGCAATTGCTATTGCATTATCTGAAGCTGGAAAATCTAGAGGATACGCAAAAGGCGGTTCAGTAACTTCTAATAAAAGTTCTTCTTCAAGATCTGCATATGGAACTCAAGTTAATCATTCACAATTTTTAAATAGTGATGGTTATGCACAATCAGTTGATATTGAATTAACTAATCCACAAGAAACTCAATTAGAACAAGTTGGTGGACAAAGAAGAATGTTACCAGATAAAAAAAGAAAAGCGAAGTGGTATTAAATGTTACCAATGCTTGGAGCTATTGCACCTTTAGCAAAAATTCTTTTTAATACTATTGAAAAATCAGTACCTGATAAAGATCTACAAGCAAAATTAAAAGCAGATTTACAAACTCAATTACTACAATCTAATACAGCAGAATTAACTGCTGCAGCAAAAATTATTGAAGCTGAAGCAAAAGCTGGATGGTTTGCATCTAGTTGGAGACCATTATTAATGTACGTATTAATTTTTATATTAGTGTGGAATTATATATTAGGACCAGTACTATTATTTTTTTTTAAAGCTTCTATAACAATAACTCTTCCAGGCGATGTTTGGACACTTCTTCAAATTGGCCTTGGTGGATATGTGGTAGGACGATCTGCGGAATCGGTTGCACGCACGATGGCTAATAAACCGGTAAATAATAACCAAGAAAACGGATAAGGATATAACATGAGAAACGATTATAAAATAAGACCAAGAGCACAAATGTTAAAAGGCGGTGGAATTGCTACAAAAGGAACTGGACAAGCACTTAAAAAAGGTGGAATGGCTAAAGGTAAATTTCCTGATTTAAATAAAGATGGAAAAACAACTTATGCTGACGTTATTACTGCTAGAATGTCTAAAGGTAAAAAAGGTAAAATGATGAAAGGTAAAAGATAGTGAGTGCAATTCTTAAAGGTATTAGTGTAATCAAAAGTGTTAAACCTAAAAGCAATGTTATTAGTAGAACTAAAGCTTCAATTGCTAAAACTATAGGTGAGTCTTCAAAGATCAATGCTAATACTCAAGAATTATTAGAACAACTTTTAGAAGTTGAAAAAAAAGGTGGAGACATAGAAAAAATTAAAGAAGTACAAAAAAAACTTGACGACGTTAGAGAAAATAAACCTAAATATCCAAAAAAAATAGGTGAAATTGATGAAGGTCTAGAGTTTGAAAAAACTTCAGAATATGCTAAAGGCGGAATAGTTAAAAAAGGTTTTCCAAAAATAGCTAAAAAAGGATGGAAATAATGGCTAAACAAGGTTTATGGGCAAATATTAATAGAAGAAAAAAATTAGGTATATCAAGACCTAAATCTGAAACTACTATTTCTAAAGAAGCTTACTCAAATATGAAAAAAGGATTCCCAAAGAAAAAAGCTAAAGGCGGAATGGCTATGGATGAATCTATGGGACATGAAAATAAAGAATCTAAAGTTATGGAATCTAAAGAAACTAATTTAGAAAAAAAAGGTTATAAAGAAACTAAATTTGGTAAAATGGTTTCTGCTGGTGCAAATACAGATAAAAGAAAAAGAGTTATTAAAAAATCTAGTATGATGGCTAAAGGCGGTATTGCTAAAGGATGTGGAAAAGTAATGTCAAATAAAAGGAAGACAACTAAATATTTCTAATGGGTGATGTTTCTTTAAGAGGAAGAGGAATAGCTTTTAAAAATGGTGGTACTCCTGCGTGGCAAAGAAAAGAAGGTAAATCTGAATCAGGTGGATTAAACAAAAAAGGTATTGCATCTTATAGACGTGCGAATCCAGGTTCTAAATTATCAATGGCGGTAACTACTAAACCAAGTAAATTAAAAAAAGGATCTAAATCAGCTAATAGAAGAAAATCATTCTGTGCTAGAATGTCTGGAATGAAGAAAAGATTAACTTCTGCAAAGACTGCAAGAGACCCAAATTCAAGAATTAATAAATCTCTACGTAAGTGGAATTGTTAATATAACTAATAAAAGGAGAAGAGAATGGAAACAGTAGACGTAGCAAGTAAATTACAACGCTTCATGAAAGCACAGTTGGCTAATTTAACAACTGTCATTACTTCAGGTGGGGTTGACAATATGGAAGAATACAAGTATATACTTGGACAAATTCGTACATACGAATTTTTATTACAGGAAATCTCTAACCTGCTAAACAAAAAGGAGCTAAATGCAGATGCCGGAAACGTTATTAAACTCGACTGATGTTCAGTCTAAAGAAGTACCAAAGACTGTTCTAGGTCTTGAAGAAAAATATCAAGAAGAAAATAAAAAAATTGAAGATAAAACTATAAGAGCAGAAAACATTTCTGAATCTTTAGTTGATTCTCTTCCAGAACCATCTGGTTGGAGATTATTAGTATTACCATTTACACCTAAAGATAAAACTAAAGGTGGAATTATTATTGCACAAGAATCATTAGACAAATTAAGAATAGCTACTAACTGTGGTTATGTTCTTAAAATTGGACCGTTAGCATATCATGACAAAGAAAGATATCCAACAGGTCCATGGTGTAAAAAAGGAGATTGGGTTATCTTTGCTCGTTATGCGGGTTCAAGATTACCAATAGAAGGTGGAGAAGTGCGACTACTAAACGATGACGAAGTACTTGGGACTATTAAAAATCCTGAAGATGTTCTTCATCATATTTAAACATAGGAGGCACTATGCCAATGGAAGAAAAAAGACTAAAAAATGATCCATTAATTGATGTCGGCGAAAAAGAAGGCGCTGAAATCGAATTGGATAACAACGAACAAACGAAAGTCGTTGCTGAAGAGAAAAAAGAAGAAAAAGTAGAAGTACAACAAGAGGAAGAAAAACCTGCTGTTGAAGCAAAGGTTGAAAAACCTGCATCTGAAAAAGATGAGTTAGAAGAGTATAGTGAAGGCGTTAAAAAACGTATCGCTAAATTAACTCATAAGATGAGAGAAGCTGAAAGACAAAGAGAAGAAGCTATTAATTTTGCTAATTCTATTAAAAAAGAAAAAGAGCAAATTGAATCTAGATTATCAAGAACAGATCAAAGATATGTATCTGAATTTGAAACTAGAATTAGTTCTAGTTTAGCTAATGCTAAAATAGCACTTAAAACAGCAATTGATTCTCAAGATGTAGAAGGACAAGTTAATGCTCAACAACAAATAGCTGAACTTACTTTAGAAAATGCGAGATTAAAAAATATCAAAGCAGTTCAAGAGGAAAATACAGCTAGAGAAAAAGAAGTTAAGATCACACCCCAACAAACTACTCAAAATGCGCAAGTGGATCCGAAAGCGGAAGAATGGGCATCTAGAAATAGCTGGTTTGGTCAAGACTCTGCAATGACTTATACTGCATTTGATATGCATAAGAAGCTTGTAGAAGATGAAGGTATAGATCCAAAAAGTGACGAATACTATGATGAAATTGACAAGAGAATAAGACTTGAATTTCCCCATAAATTTGCTACAAAGGAAACTATAACTACGGAAAGAGCAAAACCTGCTCAAACTGTAGCATCAGCTAATCGTCCAGCTCAAACAGGACGCAAAAAAACTGTAAAGCTCACACCTTCACAGGTAGCAATTGCTAAAAGATTAGGTGTGCCACTTGAAGAATATGCGAAACATTTAACCACGAAGGAGGTATAGGCATATGGTAAACGAAAAAAATACAATTAAAACTTCCCGTGCAGTCGAAACAAGGTCAAAAACTGAAAGACCTAAAGTTTGGACTCCACCGTCATCTTTAGATGCACCAACTGCGCCCGACGGCTTTAGACACAGATGGATAAGAGCTGAAAGCTTGGGATTCGATGATACGAAAAACATAGCTGGCAGAATGAGATCAGGTTACGAGTTAGTGAGAGCTGACGAATATCCAGATCATAATTATCCCTCAATTAAAGACGGCAAATACGCAGGAGTCATTGGAGTAGGCGGCCTAGTGCTGGCTAGGATACCTGAAGAGATCGCAAAATCTCGCGAAGAGTACTATGCAAAAAGAACTCAAGAACGAGAAGACGCTATTGCAAACGATCCTATGAAGGAACAGCATCCAAGTATGCCAATCACTAGTGATAGGCAAACTCGTGTAACTTTTGGTGGTACAAAGAAGGACTAATTATTTAGTAATTCCTATCCAACAAAGTAAATAAAAACTTAAACAAGGATAAAAAATATGGCAAACTCAACAACAGCCTTCGGTCTACGACCGCTAGGCAAAGTTAGTGGGAATCCTGCAAACGGCGGCAATGACGCTTTTAGAATTGAAGATAATGCTTCAACTTCTATATATCAAGGCGATCTAGTTGCTCTTACTACAGGATATATTGTTCCAGTTACATCATCTGCTACTTCTACAATTTTAGGAGTATTCAATGGATGTTTAATTGAACAAGACCCATCAACTAAAAAACCAAGATGGTCAAATTTCTATACACAGACTAATATCACACAAGGTATTATTACTGGGTATGTATATGACGATCCTGAACAACTTTACTTGGTTAAATCAACTGGGACAGCTGCTGGTAATACCGCGCTAGGAACAGGAAACACAGGTTACGGAATCGTACACGCTGCAGGAAATACAGTAAATGGTATTTCTGGTGTATATCTTAACCTTGGTTCTTCTACTACTGCACAGGTAAGAATCATGGCAGTATCTCCGTTCATTGGTAACGAAGAAAACGTAACAAATGAAGACTTTGTTTGCAAAATCAAAGACTCTTCATCAATTCTATAAGGAGAAAATAAACTATGGCTATATCACGATCACAACTAGTTAAAGAACTAGAACCAGGTTTAAACGCTCTGTTTGGACTTGAATATAAAAGATATGAGAACCAGCATGAAGAAATATTTGATAAAGAAACTTCT
>Ga0209500_10002233_pt1 | contig 13969 bp, 15 predicted proteins | sample S_140212_EF_Meta_FD_187323 | JGI IMG/M metagenome (GOLD analysis project Ga0209500, IMG submission 187323) | Freshwater microbial communities from Lake Simoncouche, Canada to study carbon cycling - S_140212_EF_MetaG (SPAdes) (version 2) | ecosystem: Environmental > Aquatic > Freshwater > Lake ... | reverse complement strand
TATTTGGAAAGGATCCAAAAATACGTAAATTAATTACTATGGAAGATATTAAAAATGCATATACAGAATTTTTAAAAATTAGAAAAGAAAAGGAGATACCACAATTTGTGAAAGATATGTATACATGAACGTAGTTCATATATAGGTTCAGCTTCGCTGACGTATACATAAAAATAAAAGGTTTTTAGATATATTATAAATTTAATATATATTTATAATATATAATATGCAAACTATTTTATATTCATTTGGTATAACTAATTTTATGCTTGTATCAAGTATATTACTCGGATCAGGTGGTGTGTCATTATTTTCATTAGGAAAATCTATTGATGCAAAAGGTAGAGTAAGTTATCTAACACCTGCAAGTATAAGCGGTATTGTATTAATTTGTATTGCATTAATATTATTAATATTGTATGTAAAAGATTTTTTTTAATCGCTTATTCTGATTTAGGCTGAACGCGATTTTCAATTTGTTTAATAATTTGTTTCTCTTTTAATTTTATACCTCTCGGTTTTTGTATAATATATTTTCCGAATATATTATATCTTGAAGGATTGTATACATAATGTCTAAATGGTGCACCCCAGTTTAAGTAAGAAGGATAAATATAATATCCAAATGGATCACCTCGTAAGTCATAACTCATTAGTCTAGTACTCCTAGTTGGCATCCATAAATAGTTTCCACCTATATAAAAATTTTCCTTTATATCCCACATAGAGTATAAAATTATGAACAGAACTGCGAATATAAGAATTATATTTAGCATATATAGTAGTTTTATAAAAAATTGATAATATAAAGTATTATTAATATAAGGAATCTACTATAATATTTAGTAATTATGGAATCCAATAATTTAGATGCTTTACAAAAGGAATATATTCAAGTAGTCAGTGAAATGTCTATATGTATGTTAAAAATGGACGAGTTAAAAGATCGTGCGACTGTATTAGAAAAACTATTAGCTGAAAACGATAAAGATACAAATGTTTTAATTCAACAACCTGTTAAGAAATCTGGATTAGAAAAAGAAAAAGTACCAATTGTTCGTGAAGCTGATTCTGATTCAGACACCGATTCTTTACAATCAGATTCTGATGATAGTGTTGAAATTATACAAAATCTTTCAGACGATGATTCAAAGAAGAAAGAAGAACCGAAGAAAGAAACAAAACCTCCTCCTGCAACAAGAGGTCGTGGTCGTGGACGTGGTCGCGGCCGTGGTGGAGCACGTGGGGGTAAAGGTGGTGATGTATAAAAATTGATAAAAATATTATTTGGTTTAAAAAAATATTATAGTTCATAATGTATGGTTCTGTTATGTGGCAAGGTACAAACTCAATATATCAATCAATATAATTCCCATCTTATACAGTTAAAAAAAAATGAAATTATTAATATTTCAAAAATAAACATTAGTGAAATATTAATAAATAGCAATGGAACTATTAATTCAGAGAATGCAAATATTAGTAAATCAGGCATCGCAAGAAAAGATTATCTTGATGAGACATCAACAGATAATAAAAGAGATAATGACAAAAAATAGAAGAGATGATAATCGTATATCATCTGATATAAATATCAAATGTCACTCAAATAAATGTCCAAAAAAGGCATCATATTATTTAAATAACAATTATTATTGTTGGTTTCATAATATTGATATTAGTCTCAAATCGTAGTGAATCTAAAATTAATTTATTTTTTTATATCAAATAATGATATAAAAAATTGAATTATTATTACTATATTATATTACAATAGAATATAGTATACTATAATATAAATGAATAAGTCACAGATTAATTCAAATAAGATTTTTAATGCTCGACAGTTGCAGAACGAGATTCGACAGCCACAGAATGTTAGGCCAGTGTCACCTATGACACAACGCAAGTTCCATTCACTTGCATCGCATATGAACGATATGATTCATACTCGATTGGCAAGAAATGAAATTGGTGATGCATGTATGTGTATGTGTGGAGGAAAAATGCATCTTCATATGGCGATGACATTTGAAGATACAGGATCACTCATTACTCCACTAACATATGGTCAAAATATGAGCCGCGATAACCAATCATTTCATGCGGAACATAATGCAATTCAGAAACTGAGGAATCGCGATACCAAAAAGTTAATGCCAATTAATATTTTTGTTATGAAGACGACGTTAACTGGTGTAATCGGAATGTCAAAGCCGTGTGCACATTGTCTTGCAATTATGTGTAGTCTTCCTAAGAAGAAGGGATATCGTATTTCTAATATTTTTTATACAAATTGTCATGGAAATATTGAGAAGAAGAAGTTGGCAGAGCTAATGGCAGAGGAGCCACATGTGAGTCGACTGTTTATTGAGCGTGGTTATAAGCCACAGCTTAATAAATTGAATGCATGATATAATCATGTAGATGATATGATTTATTTATAATTTATTAATATAAATATTATACATATTTATATTATACATATTTATATATTATAATAATGAAAAAATTAAATAAATATCTTAAAAAATTAAAAAGAAATAATAGAGACTCATGGGGTTCAGGTGATACTGTTTTAACAATGAATGGTAATATTGTTGTTCTTGAAGAAAGTGTACCATGGGATGAAGGGGGTTTTGATTATGCTCAAAATGATTATTATTTTATAAAGGGGTCAGATCCAAGTGTATTTCATATTGGAAAAAATCGGAGAAATATTATAAAAAATAGTGATATTGCTAAAAGAATTGAAAAAGATGAAGCTGATATGTATAATCATCAAAAAAATATGAATAATATACGTAAATATGATTCTCCAGATAGATCATTAAAAATCGGAGATAGAGTAATAGAACATGATTCGCGAGTAATTGGTACAATTATAGAAATACATGATAGATATAGTCGAACAAGTGCAGTAATGATGGGCGACAATAGTAGAAAATATGAGAACCATATATCACATTTTAGTCACATTCGTGATAAATATAATAGTGAAGAACCAGTATATGATCCAATACGTGCGATATTAAATCAATCAAATGGATATATGAATAGTGATTGTAGATATAAACTAAATGAAACGGTTATAGTGCATGGATTAAATATTCCTATATTTCAATCTAGACCTGCTTTTGATATGAATGATTTTTCAATGAATGATACTCCATATCTTCCAGCACCCGCACAACCAACCGAATTAGTAAATGTAAGTGGTGTAATTAGATATATACATAAATATCTAAATAAATGTTGGTATTTTATTAAATTAGAAGGGGGTCAATGGGCAGTTGAAGTAGAAGAAAATTTCATATATCCTTTAAATAATACACCTGGTTATCCTGGAGCATCACCTGGTTATCCTGGAGCATCACCTGGTTATCCTGGAGCATCACCTGGTTATCCTGGAGCATCGCCTGGTTATCCGGGAGCATCACCTGGTTATCCTGGTCCATATTCTGGTTATCCTGGAACTTCTAGTTATTATCCTATGATACAACAAACACCGATTCGTAATCAAGATAAATTTTTAAGTAAAAATAAGAATAATAATATGTACTCGGATGATGATACCGATCTATATACTAGTATAGATACGTATAATATATCAATATATAAATCAAAAATTAATATAAAAAAAAGTAAAGAAAGTGAAACTAATTCAGAAAATAAAACTATTAATGATTTACAAAAACGTGAAGTCAAAAGAGAAAATGTACAACCAACTGAAATAGATAATAAAATAGATCTAGAAAAAGACTTATTATTAGGCAGAGTATATGCAAAACCAAATGATACAATTGCTAAAATTTTAGATAAAGTAGATAATACATATCCAAATACTCGTTGTATTATATCAATTAAGGGAGATTTTGTAGTGTCACTTCCACCAGAAGATTATAATAAAAAGATAAGTAGTTTGAGATTAAATAATGAAAATATACAATTTTATCTTATAAATTAAGTAGATTTATTAATGATATTTAATACATGATTAATATTTATTAATTCAGATGATCCATTTATAATTTTATCATAACTACGACATATCTCCATAAATATACGAGCCTTATCTTCATTACTTATGTCATTATTTGATAATAGTTCTTTTTTTAATAAATAATATATTTCTTCAAATGAATAACCTTCATTTATAATATAATTTGTATATTCAATTGTATTAAGATTTTCTTTATAAATAATATCATTAATATTAATGTTTACATCATCGTCAAAATATTTTAATTCTATTCTTTTTGTTTCATTTATATTTCTTCTATTTAAAAATATTAATTTTTGTAAATTATTAATAGATTTTCTTAAATCATCTTTTACAATTTTATTTAAATTTTTATCTTCGATAGTGATATTTTCTTTACTCATTATTGTAGTTAAAATATCTTTAATATCTGTATAATTCATAGTTTTGAATCTAAATACTGCACATCTTGATAATAGTGGTGGAATAATTTTATTTATATAATTACATATTAACATAAATCTTGTATTAATTGAATATTTCTCAATAATTCTTCTTAATGCAAATTGTGAATCTGTTGTCATTGCATCTGCCTCATCCAATATAATTATTTTAAAATCATCATCGGTTGCCTTTTGAGAAAATGTCTTAATTTTTTCTCTAACTACTCTAATACCTCTCTCATCGGATGCATTTAATTCTAAGACATTATCAGAATATGTATCTTTAAATAATTGTTTACATATAGCAATCGCTGTAGATGTTTTACCAGTACCAGCACTACCATAAAATATCATATGAGGAATATTTCTATTTTTAACCATATCAATAAAAATATTTTTGATATCATCCTGATTTTTAATATCTTCTAGTTTAGAAGGCCTATATTTTTCAATTAATGGAAGTTGTCTATTCATTATAATAAAAGTATTGAAATATATTTATATTGTATTTATCTTCTATATATTAATTTATCAATTTTTCATTCATGTTAATCTTTTACTAATATATAAATATAAATCAGATGATTATATCAATAAAAAATTGATAAATATAAATCTTATTCTTATGATAAATACATATATAAATATAAATGTCTAAATCAAAAGTTACATTACTATCAGTAAATATGGTAACCTCTTCAAAAACAAATTGTTATAATGAATTTTGTGCAATCTGCAAAGAAGATAATAATAACTATTGTATTAACTGTGTTTCATCAGGAAATACAAATTGTAATGTAGAAATTGGTGATTGTGGTCACGCATATCATGGTCATTGTCTTGCAGAATGGCGTAAGATTAAATCTGTATGTCCTCTATGTAATAAAGCATGGCATACTAAAATTAAAGGTTAAAATTAGTTATTTTTTATTATTATTTTTTTTATTAGTAAATATATATATACTTATAGAATGAGTTATGAAAAGAAATATTTAAAGTATAAGCAAAAGTATCTTGATTTAAAAAATCAAGTATCTTTTACGCAAGGCGATAGCTTTAAGGAAGATCAAATTGTAGCAATACCTAAATCATTAAATTCTTATTTAGGTGGTGCTAGAACATATATGGAAGTAATAGATGTTTTAAAATCAAAACTAAATCAAAAATTAAATAGGATGGCAAGTGGATTAAGAGGAGGAGAACCTCGTGGTTGGTATTTAATAGAAGGTAATATTGGTTCTGGTAAATCAACTCTATTACAAAAATTAGGAGAATTACAACATGTTGAAATTATTCCAGAACCAGTTAAAGAATGGGAAGTAGATGTTCAAGGAACTAGTTTACTTAAAAGTTTTTATAAAGATATGCCAAGATTTGGATTTATATTTCAGATAGTTGCTTTACAAACTATAATTGAGTCTCTTCATGAAAGAGAACAGACAGAATATTTTAGATTTAGTGAAAGATCAATATGGTCATCTAAAAATATATTTGCAACTCTCGCAATGAGATCAGGCAATATAAATCCACTTGAAGCATATTATTATAATAAATTTTTTAATTGGATTGAAAAAATATTCCCTCAAAAGCCAAAAGGAATAATCTATGTTCAATGTAGTCCAGAAATATCTCATGCAAGGGTCAATAAAAGAAATAGAGCAGGTGAAGAAGGTATACCTCTTGCTTATCTTACAGATGTACATGTTAGACATGAAGAATGGTTTGCTGAATGGGCTAGAGAACCAGGACAACACCCACCAGTATATACCATAAATAATAATGCAGATGATAATTATCCTGCAGTAATTAGACAAGTTTTTACAATGATTGGTGAAGAAGCAGTACCTCTTCCAAAAGCTATTGTAGCAGCTCCTGCACATGGAGGACCTGGTGGCCATTAAAAATTGAGCTCTCATTTCATTCACTCTAATCTTTTTAAAATTTAATTCTTTGAATTAAATTTTAAAAAAATTGAAATTTTAATCCCATCTTAATTAACATATATATTTCATCTAATAAATAGAAATGAGCAAGAATACTGCTTTTGATTATTGTCTCCCGAATATGGGTATGACATACAGTGAACAATTTAGCATAAAGAAAGATTATGCGGATAAGCTTTTTGATGGAACTGATCCCAGACATCTAACAGTGTATCACGATTCAACACCAACGAATTATCGCAATAAGTTGCGATTTACGATTGGTTACAATGAGGATTATTCTGCAATTGCAATCGGTTACAATAATCCCAAGATTAAGCCTTCGATTGTATATTCAGCACGTGATCTACCTCATCTTAGTACTAAAATGACTGAATTGATTACTGCATTTGAGACTTATCTTCAAGATAAATTTACCGAGATTCATTATGATCCTAAGATGATGGAGTCTCGTTTTGTAAATCTATTTGGCAACATCAATATCCGCACCTCGTTTAATATTAATGAGACAATGGTTATTATCCATCTAGATCGTGTAAATGATCGTGCAACTGTACATGAACTAAATCGCATATATAATAGTATGTACCTACAGTTTCGTCATTTAATTACCTCATTTTATATTATTGATCAAGATAGTAAGATATTTAATGGCAAGCCATTTATTTCAGAGCGTCTTTATGATCTCAACACTGGTGACTCATTTGATTTTCGCATTACAGAACTGTCTTTCTTTCAGACAAATACATATATGACGAATATTATGTACTCACGAATCAAGCATCTAATGTCAAAGTATTCAACGGATAGTGATATTTTGTTTGATCTTTGTTGTGGTACTGGTACAATTGGAATTTATTGTGCGTCACTTTGTAAGAAGGTCATTGGAATTGATGTATGTGAGTCATCAATTGAAGATGCGAGTCGTAATGCAAAGTTGAATGGTATCCGTAATTGCGAGTTTATGTGCAATAAGATTGAGGATGTATTTGATAAGCTACTTGATACATATAAGCCACTCAACAAGTTCATTATTATTGATCCGCCACGAAGTGGTCTACATGGAAATATGTGTCAACTAATCAACGATAGTGGATGTAATTATGTAATCTATGTTTCTTGCAATCAAGAGACTATGATGCGTGATATTGCAATGATGCCAAATTATAAGATTGCTGATAAGGATATGTATGATATGTATCCTTTTACCGATCATGTAGAGGTATCTTGTGTGTTAGAACGTATTGATCAAGAGGATGTAAAGAAACCATTTGAGCATGTTTCTAATGTATTTAGTGAAAATTATTTTGAGAAGCTTCGAGATGAAATTAGTTGGCAACAAGATTACTTTACAGTACTTAATAGTGGTGTACCGACGCAGGTAAGAGAGCGTCGACTTACTGCATTACATAGTATATTTAGTACACCAATTGAATATAGTGATAAGACAATGGATCCAAAGCCATTCACTGAAACAGTTCAACTAGTAAAGGATACTATCGAAAGTCGGTTTGGTCTAACATTTGATTCTTGTCTAATCAACTATTATCAAAATCAAGAAGACTATATGAAGTTTCATAAGGATGATACCGGTGTTACTAAGACATCAAATATTATTACAGTATCATTCGGAGAGACACGTAATTTTCAAGTACGTCTTCGTAAGGATACTGATATTAAGTATTATTACGAACTTAAAAATGGAGATGTATTTAGAATGTTCGGAAATTGTCAAGATCTATTTGATCATTCTATTCCACCAGTACCAAATGGTATTGAGAAGGGTGGTCGTATTTCACTAACATTCAGAGTGCTTCGAGGTTGAAGATTTTGAAAAAATTGATTTATTTATTTTATAAAACTAATTATTTATATTATATAAAATGGTAAAAAATACTAAAGGAGGATCATCCCATAAAAAATTGGCTCGAAAGAAAGAAGATGAAAATAAAACAATTAAAGTAGATCTAGAGGTTGATTTTATTAATTATATGATAGTTTTAATTGAGAAAAATCAGGGTAATAGTTTTACTGCAACAAAATTATATTATCAGGGTGTAGATCCAAAACCGCCTATTAATTACAATGGTGTATTTAATGTATTGCATCAACGTGGTCGACGCGCTCGATCTGCGTATGAAAAATCACAATCTAGACTAGCATTAGTTTCACTTATATCTGATATGGCTTTACCAGATAAAGCAATTGGTTATGTTGAAGAAATTATTGAAATTGATCATTTAAATGCATATCTAAAAGAAAAATTAATTGATAAAACTACATACGATCTTTTGAATGATAAAATGGTATCAAGAATTGAAGAAGATGATACAGTTGATATGGGTGGATTTGCATTTGATAGAACAAATGGTACTATCAAAGAAGAAAAAGAAGGAAAGGAAGAGAAAAAAGATGAAAGTGATATAGATATCAATGATATTTAAAATTTAAAAATCTATAAGAATAAAAATAATTAAACTTATCATTTACTAATCATTAATTAATTCCTTTATTATATATTCACATATGATTATTAAAAAAAATTAAAATTATTTTTTAATAAAGTGTGTATAGATTTTATAAAAATATTATATATTATAATATGCAAAGTTATATAATAGTTGGATTAATAATTGTAATAATCGTAATAATAATAATGAAAACTGATTTAATAAACTTAAAATCTTCAACTAATATTGACGATATAAATATAAAGAAACTGTTACAATTAAAAGATAAGAAAAATAAGAAGAAAAATAAGATTAAAATTAAAATATCTGAAAGTTCACAAACATTTGATGATACTTCAGAAGATCCATTTTCCGATTCATCTATTGATGAAACTGAAATAGAAACTGATTCGTCGATTGATGATACTGAAGTATCATTTGATACATCTGATAAAAATGTTAATAGTAAATTATTAAATGATTTTAAAAAGTTTATAACACAGAAGCAAAAACAAACTAAAGATACTAAACATATAAATGATAAAAAAAATGACGATAAAAACAAACATAGAAAAAATACACGTGATCAAAAAAATAATCATAAGAGTAAATCAAAGAATAAATTACAAATTAAAAATAATGAAATAAAACCAGATGATATTAATAAACTTCATAAATTAGCAAAAGAATTAAATAAAAAGAAAATAGTTGAATTAGCTAAAAATCATCCAAATACAAATATAAAGATTATTGATGATAACAAACCAAATAAAAATTCATCTAATTATGATTTAACAGATACAATTAATAGAATTATACAGATGGAATTACAAAATAATTAAAAATAAATTAGTTTTTTTATATTAAATTATATATATTTTAATATAATTTAATTTAATGGATAAATCAGAATATAATCTAATGGATAGTTTTGAATTAAACGTAACAATATATTTTATTCTAAAAGTCATAGTAATTATAGGTGCCTTAAATTGGGGGCTATTTGCAATTAATAAAGATTATAATATAGTTGAAGTAATTGGATCACTTTTTCCTGAAAGCTCTAAAGATTTTACAGTTAAAATGATCTATGTAATTATTACACTATCTACCGTATATATTATGTTACAACGTAAAACCTTTTTACCATTCTTAGATGTAACAATCGTACCTGTAAGTAAGTTCTTAAATGAGTCAAAACAAAAAGATTTTGAATTTGAAATTATTGTAGATGCAAAAGGTGCTGAAAAAGTAATATATTGGGCGGCAACTAAGAAAACAGAGTCTGATAAATATATTAAAGATTATAAAAAAGCATATGGTGGATATGAAAATAGTGGTATAAGTTTAGTTAATAAAGATGGTAAAGCCCGTATATATGTAAAATGTCCACAAGAGTACTATGTAAAATATAATAAAATATTACCAAAACATATACACTATAGAATAGTAACATTAGGTGTACTGGGACCGGTAAAAACAATTAATTTATCATGTTAATTAAGACATTTTTTAAATATATTATATTATATATTATATATTATATAATATATAATATATTTATATATTATATGATAGATTATTTTAATATTATAAATGGTAATTATTTGAATAATATTATAATTAAAGATGATGATTCTATTGTAAATGTAAGTTCATTGAGATATAATGAAGATAAAAAACTAATAAATAATATCATAAATAAAACATCGTATAAATATTTAAATAATAAAGAAATTAGTATTTTAAAAACATTTAATAAATCAATATTAGATTATAATGAAGATACTAATTTAAGTTATATTAAAAAATTAATAATAGGATTGAAATCAGCTTCAAATGAAGATGTATTTAAATTTTGTCTAAAAAATAATATAAATGGTCTCATAAATATGGATGTATTATTATTTAATGGAAAATCTACTTTATATATTTCTCAAAGCAAGAATAACATATCAAATATAAATTTATATAAAGATCCAAAATTTATCTTAAAGTATAGTGAAATAATTAAAGATATTATGTTATTATTTATACCAGTTACTGATACACAAGTCAATGCTATAATTAATTTTGAAATTGAATTATATAAAAATCGATTATCAAGTGAAGAAAGGCGTAATATTAAAGATACTGTTAATAAATATAATATTCGAGATGTTAAATTTAAAAATTTAAATTTTTTTGATGTAATTTCTAGTGTAACCGATAGTATATCCAATATTTATAAAATAGATGATATATATTTTGATGAAAAGATGCCATTCAAATATTATACTAAAATAGATATATTTTTAGATGATCCTAACTTTATATTGTATATTTTATGGTGTATTATTTTAGAACTATCATTAATTTCATTTGGTAAATTGTATTTAAAAATATTTGAATTAATTAAATTAGTTAAAGGTATTAAAAAAAAGATCGAATTTGAAAAAAAAGTATATAACTTAATGAATGCATTTGTAGGACATATAATAAGTAAAGAATATTATATATTAATTGATCCAAATATTAAACCTAGGATAAAAATAATGATTGATTTTATTAAAAAATCATTTAAAAACAGACTTATTGAAAATAAATGGATGGATAATATTACAAGAAGTATTGCAATTCAAAAATTAGATAATATTACAACTGATATTTGTGAAGGTAAACTATTCGATTATAATAATATGACAAATCTAACAGAAACCTATTATGAAAATATAAGAATATTAAATGAATATGTATTTACTTGTAGATTACAACAATTAGTTAAGTATGAGAAGATATTTTATGGAAATATTTATACCATAAATGCATATTATGAATCAACTAGTAATGAAATAATGTTTCCATATGGTATATTAAGGCCTCCTTATTTTTATAATTGTTCATTAACTGATTCAATTGATTTAGAAAAAATAGCATATAATTTTGGCGCAATTGGTAGTGTAATTGGTCATGAAATTATACATGGATTCGACGATCAAGGAAGGCTATTTGATAAAGATGGAAATTTAAAAAATTGGTGGCAACCAGAATCTGAAAAAAAATATATTGAACTTTCTAATAAAATAGGAGAAAAATATAAATTATTAAAGATAAATCCTAAATTAACAATGGGTGAGAATATTGCTGATATCGGTGGTGTACGTATTTCATTAAGTGCATTAAAGTTATTCTTAAGTGAATTAAAAGAAACAGAAGAACTAAGAAAAACACAAGAATTAAAAAAGACTAACATAAATATAGATATTCAATTAACTGATAGACTATTAGGATTTTTTATAAAAGGATGGGCAATGTTATGGAGAGGTAAACTAACAAAAGAAGAATATGCAAATAGATTATTAAATGATCCTCATTCACCGTTTAAAGAAAGAGTTAACATACCATTAAATAATCTATATGAATTAAAAAATAATAATCCAGATTGTGATTTTAATGCTAAATCAATGTTTGGAATTGTTAAAGTTTATGAAACAGCAACAACATTGATTAGACAAGACCCACTTGAAAATGGTAAAACAATGGGGCTTTCTGCTTATGGAAATAAAAATAAAAACTATCCTAAACTATTTAACAAAGATTCAATACCTATTGACTATAATTTTGGCCATGAATCTTTTAATGATATGAGAGTTGCAAACTATTTAAATTTAAAACATAAATCAACAAAAGAAATAAACACTAATAATTATCAAGAATATGCAGATTATGCTTGGAACGTTCAAAAAGAAACTCAAGAAGCAGTTGCGTCAATGATTAATATGTATGTAGAAAAAACAGGTATTAAAAATGTATGTATCACTGGTGGATACGGTTTAAATGTCGTTGCAAATAATTATTATATTACACAATTTCCAGAAATTAATTTTTTCTTTGAACCACTAGCAGACGACACTGGAAATAGTATTGGAGCAGCAATGAAGTGTTATCGTGATACAACATTAGATTCTACTATTAATAAATTAGAGCATACATTTTTTAATGGTAAAAACTATTTGCTTGATGATATTAATGGATTAGATGTTTCTATATCCGATGTTGCAAAATTAATTTCTAATGGGAAAAGTGTTGCAGTTTATAATGGACTCGCAGAGGCTGGTCCAAGAGCACTTGGAAATAGATCAATTCTTTTTGATTGCAGAGATAAAGATGCAAAAGAAAAAGTAAACAGAATTAAAAAAAGAGAGTGGTATCGTCCATTTGCTGCAATGGTATTAGAAGAAGAGTCTAGTAAGTATTTTGAAATGGGTAGAATTAAAAAAAGTGAATTCATGACCATTTCTTTTCCAGTAAAAGATAATGCAATTAAAAAAATACCAGGGGTCGTCCACATTGACAACACTTGTAGAATACAGACAGTTGACAAGTCTAATCCAATAATCTTTAATTTGTTAAATGAATTTAAAAAAATAACAAATATGGGAATATTACTTAATACTAGTTTTAATCTTGCTGGCAAGCCATTGGTTGAGACACCAGAAGATGCCTTTTATACACTAAGAAATAGTGAATTAGACTATGTTTGGTTTCCAGAAATATCTAAACTTGTATCTAAAAAAGATATCTAATTTAATAAATATAAAAATTATAGTTATGTGATATAATAATATTGTATCTGCCAAATGGGGATACATTAACTTATTCGCTTGAAAGGGGAATAAAATGGTAACACAGTTTGCAATGGATCTATTCAATGATCCTTTTTTTATTGGCTTTAACAGAGAGTTAGGCCGTTTGAATACAGCACATAAAGTAAATTCACAATCATATCCTCCATATGATCTTCTTAAATTAGATGAAGATACATATAGGCTATCTCTTGCTATTGCTGGATTTACAAAAGAAGATATTGATGTGTCCGTAGACAATGGAACCCTTGTAATTAAAGGAGAAATTGTAGAGGTTACAGATGCTGAGGTTGTTCACAAGGGTATTGCTGGTCGTAAGTTTGTGCGATCTTTTGCTCTTGGAGAATACATGGAAGTATCTAGTGCTGAACTAAAAGATGGATTGCTAACAATTAGTATTGTTCGTGTCATTCCTGAAGATAAAAAACCTAAAGTAATTAAAATAAAATAAAAATAACAACCTGGGCATGTTGTAAAACTGCCTATTTTTTGATATACTTAGATATAACTATAGGAGAGTTTATGC
>Ga0209500_10002231_pt1 | contig 13983 bp, 22 predicted proteins | sample S_140212_EF_Meta_FD_187323 | JGI IMG/M metagenome (GOLD analysis project Ga0209500, IMG submission 187323) | Freshwater microbial communities from Lake Simoncouche, Canada to study carbon cycling - S_140212_EF_MetaG (SPAdes) (version 2) | ecosystem: Environmental > Aquatic > Freshwater > Lake ... | reverse complement strand
GATTCAACCACTTTTTGTTTTTTGAGTTCTTCCATATGTTGTTTATGGAGTTCTTTTCTTTTGGTGTTATCGTTTATTTCAAACTTAATTAATTTAATCTTGTCAATAACTCCGTCAATAAATACAATTTCAAATTCAACCCAATAGTCATATACACCACCATCATTATTTTGATAATCATACATACGGATGGTTCTGGTTGTTTTTACATGAGTCCACCAATGTTTGATTTCTTTTACAATACCAAACTTTTCAAAGAATGTTTTACCATTTGGATCACCAGCAATATGTTCTCGTTCACATTCACGTAACCACAATGTACCATCTTCACGGATTTCATAAGAATCTAATCCGCAATCTAAATCTTTGGTTTGAAAAGACTCAGCAATATACCCTTTAGTATCTTCCGGCAACGGAAGTGGATACTTACATACTATGTCATCATACATTCCCATAAATTAGTTTCCTTGGTTTTTGTGTTCTTGAATATCATAAAGAAAATTACGAAATGCAACGTAATCTTCAACGTCTACTTGTGGCACACCATCAAGATCGTAATCTTTGATATAATCTAAGATGGTATTAACATAATAACCTGGAATGGTAATTGTTTTACCATCAAACTTAAGATCATCGTGTTGAATAATGGCGGGGGGGGTCGCTTTATCTTTAATTGTTAGTTCTACTTCCATATAATAAAAGTCTACACCAAACTATGGATTTTGTCAATATAAAAAATTATTTCAAAATATAAAAAATAGATATAAGGGATGAAGGGAATTATTTTAGCGGGGGGTACTGGCAGTAGATTATATCCATTAACCAGTACTATAAATAAACAATTATTGCCTGTATATGACAAGCCAATGATTTATTATCCATTTTGCACTTTATTATCGTGTGGCATCAAAGATTTCTGCATTATTTCTTCTCCTGAACATTTACCTTCTTATGAAAAGTTATTTGAAGATGGCAGTCAGTTAGGTGTTAAAATTACTTATAAAGTACAATATAAGCCCAGAGGCATAGCTGAAAGTTTTATTATAGCCGAAGACTTTATTGGTGATGATAATGTTGCTCTTATACTAGGAGACAATATATTCCACGGAATGCCCAGAGTCAAGCCTTTACTTGAAGGAGCGGTTATTTTTGGTTATGAAGTTAATGATCCTAAAGCTTATGGAGTTATTGAATTTGATAATGAAGACCGTGTAATAAGCATAGAAGAAAAGCCTGCTGAGCCTAAAAGTAATTATGCGGTACCAGGCTTATATTTTTATGATAAAAAGGTAGTTCAGTATGCTAAATCGCTTAAACCTTCCAGTCGAGGTGAAATTGAAATAACTGATTTGAACTTAATATATCTTGACAAGAAGCAGCTTACCGCTGTAAAATTTGCTAAAGGCACTGCGTGGTTAGATGCTGGAAGTGCTGAAACATTATTTGAAAGTGGTGCTTATGTACAAACTATTCAATCAAGACAAGGAATTAAAATAGGATGTATAGAAGAAGAGTGCTTCAAGCGCAAGTATATAAGCAAAGAGCAGCTTAAAGCGCTTATAGAAAAATTACCAACTAGTGAGTATAAAAAATATTTAAATAAATTATTATGATTATATTATTCGGATCAAATGGTTATGTAGGAAGTGAATTTAAAAAGCAATTAGCTGAATTAAAGCTACCTGTTTTTCTTTGGCCAAATGCAAAAACTACTACTTTTGCAGATTTAGAAAAATGGTATGATGAAACTGGTTATCCGCTTATAGGCGCTGTAATAAATGCTGCTGGATATACTGGTAAACCCAACGTGGATAACTGCGAATTACACAAGGATGACACTATTCACGGCAATATTGTATGGCCGCAAATATTAACTGATTGGTGTATGTTAAACGATATACCATTAGCGCATGTTTCAAGTGGTTGTATATATGAAGGTAGACGTGTTGATGGTACTCCTTTTACTGAAGAAGATGCGCCAAACTTTAGTTTTGCGCAAAATAACTGTAGTTTTTATAGTGGTACTAAAGTAATAGGTGAGCAAGTGGTGAAGAAGTGGGAAAAGCACTATATTTGGAGACTGCGGATTCCATTTGAAGAGTTTGATAATTCTAGAAATTATATAAGTAAAATATTAAAGTATGAGAAACTATTGGATGCTGAAAATAGTGTAAGTAACAAACAAGAATTTGTAAGTGCTTGTATTCAAACTATTATTAAACAGGTTCCATATGGCACGTACAATGTGACTAACGGCGGTTATATCACAACTAAGAGTATGACAGAAAAGTTTAAAAATACAATTGCAAAAGATAAAACTTTTAACTTCATAGAAGAAGGTGACTTTTATAAGAATGTAGCTAAAACACCCAGATCCAATTGTGTGATGAGCAATGAGAAATTGTTATCAACTGGAATTAAAATGAGAACAGCAGATGAAGCAATTGATTATTGCATTAATAATTGGACCATATGAATATATTAGTAACAGGTGGATGTGGATTTATTGGAAGTCACTTTATAGAAGAAATTCTAAAAAGAGATGATGTTGTTATGATATACAACATTGATTGCGGTACTTACGCAGCAAACAAAAAACTTCCTTTTCAAAATGACCCTAGATATCGTAGACTATCACTGGACATTGCTGCACCTTATTTTCCGGATCAAAAGAAATATATTGATTCGTTAAACTTAGATTATGTAATTCACTTTGCGGCTGAATCGCACGTGGATAATTCTATTAAAGGTCCAAAAAAGTTCATTGAAACAAATATTATCGGAACTTTTAATTTATTGGAAATATTCAAGGGTACAAATATAAAGAAATTTATTCACGTATCTACGGATGAAGTGTATGGTTCATTAAATCACAAAGAATCATCTTTTACAACGGATAGTCCTTACCGAGCAAATAATCCATATGCTGCTACTAAAGCTGCTAGTGATTTATTGGTTAGAAGTTATAACAAAACTTACAATTTTCCATCAATAATTACTAACTGCAGCAACAATTTTGGATCCAGACAATACACTGAGAAAATGATTCCTGTATGTATTCAGAAATTGATTAATAAAGATTTTATACCTTTATATGGCAACGGTTCAAATGTAAGAGATTGGATCTATGTCAAGGACCACGTTAATGCAATTATATGCGTACTATTAGATGGTAAAATAGGAAATCAGTATTTGATAGGTTCTGATAACGAACTGTCTAACTATGATCTAATACACACGATTAAAGAGGTATACAGTACTATAACTGGTATAGAAGTAGACTGGGAGTGGTTTAAATACGTTGAGGATCGCAAAGGACACGATGGTAGATACGGTATAGACAATCGTGACTTCAAGATGGAGTTTCCTCAATTTAACACAACTAAATTTGATATTGCTATTTTGGAAACGGTCAAATCATATTTATAATATGTGCCCGTTAGAATTTATTCTAAAGAAGCCAAGGACTTAACGCTCTTTGAAGAAAAGAGCTGTGGAAAGTTAGTGTCTTCAGGATCAATATATTCGGTGTATGTTGAATGTTGTACCCCAGATAAAAAAATACCAAATAGAGTATACTTAGCCAAAGAGAATGGTAAAATAGTAGGATGGTCTATTATACGACTAAAGAAAAAAATAGGCCTTAGAGGATATTTTGAATTTATGGTATATATCAAACGTCTTTATAGACGCGCGGGTATAGCAACAAAGATGTACAAACGATCCCGTAAATACTTCAACTTGGAAGACGATGATATAAAGGTATACAAAACAGATAAAGCCAATATCAACTTCTTTGACTCTGTTATGGAATCATAGATTTTTATTGTATATAGCTAATTTTGGATTACCGTATCCAAATTTCTTCACCAATTGACCAGCCACACTATTAGCTTCATCTTCAATTTCGCCGCCTACGTCTTGAGTAGGTTGTTCTAACTTACCACCTTGGTTTTGATGATGATGTATTAATTCGTGTGCAATACTACGTAACACATCAGCTAAACCACGATCTTTACAGTATACTTTTACAGTTCCATTTGACGTATCGTAATAAGCATATGTTTTCAAATCATCATCACGTTGATTTACCAGCTTAACTTTGAATGGTTGAATCAAAGAAAGTTCTTCTTTGACAAACTTGATGAACTTAACAATTGTATATTTGTTTAACTTATCCATATTAAAGACCTGCTTCTTTATAAGACATCTTAACTTTACCCTCATCGATCAAACGTTTACGATTAAGTTTGTGTTGATCTATTACATTATTTTTATTTTCTCCTAGATATCCAACTGCATATCCATTTTTGATCAAAGACTCATTTAACACTTCTTTGGTTTCTGGATTTATAACATCCCCAAGAATTCTACCAAATTTCTCAGAAGAATCTGGCTTTTGTGTACGTACAATTACGTGTTTATTACACGACTCTACAAATTTTTTGGTGTATTCTTTACTAATCAATCCAAAAACTTTTTCAATCTTGTCCGTTGTACGACTTTCAGGCGTATCAACACCCACCAATCTTACACTTTGATTGGATAACACTACATCAAATCCTAGATCTATATCGATAACGATTGTATCGCCGTCTACAATGTTAGTTACTGTTGCATGATATTCGTATGGCATATTATGATAATGTTAACAAATATTTTAGTTTATGTAATTGAGCCAACATTTCGTCACGGATATTAAACAAATCTGTATCAGTTTCTTCTAAAGACTTAGATAATTCATTTATCAAATAATCAATATATTTGTCCACAAAATCTGACGAGGAGATATCTTTGTAATTAGACAATTCAATTTTAAAGCCATCTTTACTTTCAATTCTTCCATATTTACCCATAAACACTTCGACAAACTCGTCGATCAATTCTGAGAATTCATTATAGGCACCGCCGAGAGCTTGATGTTCAGCATAACTTTTAGTTTGCCAGTGATGTATTTTTAACTGGTTGTGTAAAGTAAGTAAGTTTGTTACTATCATAATAGATATAAATATCATATTCAGAATAAAATAACCAAAACAAAAATAAATTGATTATTTATATTTAATGAAAGCAGTTATATATTTTGTCTTTAAAGACACCGAGGATAATTACATAGAAGATATTCAAAAACAACTAACTTATGACGTTAATCAATTTATTATTACCGACGTGACTAATCCCAACAAATCGATTTATAATAAAATTGAAAATATCTTTTATTTCAAAGATATGACATCGTGTTTAAACAATTTGACATCTGTATTGACTTATCTTGAAATCTTTAATTACAAAGAAATAATGTTATTGAATCTAAACAAATCTTACGATGCAACCCAATTGGTATATAAAGATATATTAACTGTTAAAGAAGAGTTCGCCGTTATAAATAAAATTTTGTGAAGCATCGAACGTTTTAACTAATTTATCATTTATTACAACCTTTGTGTTTCCAATTAAATGTACGTCTATATGATTATAATACCAACATCCTGGGTAAATGGTGGTATCTACGTAACAAGCGTCTCCCACGTATAATTTTAAATTCACAGGCTCAGTCAACATAACACTTGAGTAATAAAAAACAGGTTTATGACTGGTTATATCATATATGAAATTACATCTAGCATCGTCAATTAAATTTGTATAAGAATATACTTGATTGAGAGACGAATATTTAAATATATCGTGTAGACTTGCAGTTTCTTCTAATATCTTACAGTTCTCAGATTTGTACTTAGTAACTAATTTAGTAAAAACAGTTTCAAAAAATTGACCGTAAATATTAACATCATTATTTTTATATTCATACTCAGTATAAGCAGCATTTTTTACAATATCAAACATTGTGTTTACTTTGCCAATATTGAAATAAGTTGCATACACCTGTTCGTTAGATGTTAACAATCTGTTAAAACAAAAAGTAATTAAATCATATTCTTTTAATTTGTCGATGTAATTTCTTACATTGCAAAGATCGTGATCATGTATAAAGTGATCATCTTCAATGTAAAAATAATTTTCATATCCAAGACATTTAGCATAACTTACTAAAGAACGATAATTGCGAAGCAACGATGGAAAATGTGTATCGTGATAAAACATTACTTTATGATTTGAATTTGTATCATACATAAAATAACCACCGCCTGATGATTTATAATAATCAAAATAAAACTTCTTGTCACATTTATGACTTGTGTAGTCATAAATCAAATGTTTTGATTTTTCTACAATGTAAGAAGACAATAAGTCTGTGGTAGATAAAGTTATTATATCATAACCCAGATTTTCAAGTTGTTTGAAATTCTTCAAACACATTTTTGATCTATTAACCGAATTTGGACTGGTTAAAAACAATATAACATTTTTAGACATAACCTAGGTAACCACTTCAACTTTACATTTAGTTCTATTAAAAAATCCTTCGTCGATCAAATATTTAACAGTCAAATCACAACGAGTTTTAAAATCATAAAAAGCAATTTCAGATGGCTTCCAGATACGAATAGTGTTGGTATCTTTTATTTCAAATTTTATACCATTTACATATCCCGTCTTTTTAGCGCCGCTGAACATTGTTAATAAATATCTTGATATAGTTGAAGGACATTAAAATATAGTTAACATTCAAATATAAAAATTTTGATAATCGGAAAGTACAATTGACAAACTATATATTGAAAATGAAAATTGAGTTACAACGTTATTTAAAGAAAAAGTTTCCAGAGTTATACCCGCCGGACTTTTCATTCGAATGTAATGATGGTTGGTTTAGACTTTTATTATGGTTAAGTCGATATCTAGAAATGTATATCACTCAACAGAATGAAATGGCTAAATCACATCCACAAAACTATCTACCTGTAAAACAAATTGTTGCTAGACAAGTAAAACAAAAGTTTGGCACATTAAGATTTTATTCTGACGGCGGAAATCAGCACACTGAGACCGTAATTGATTATACAACATTTATATCCGGTTATATTTGTGAACAGTCAGGAAATACTATTGACGTTGGTTATAACCACAATGGATCTGTAGAAGTACTACATAAAGATTTAGCCAAAAATAAAAATGATTTTAACTTCGTTGATGACGAAGAGTTACGAACAATACTAAAAACATATGACCAAAAAATTAATGCTCAACAATGATGATATATCTGACGTATCATCTGATAAACAAAAATACGTATCTGTCATCGACAATAACGAGTTATACTTTTATAATGACGTAAATGTAGAATCTGCACTAGTAATAAACAAAACTCTAAGCGATTTAGCTAGACAATTACTAATAGCTAAAATTACATTTGATCTACAAGAAACGCCACATATCAAATTACACATAAACAGTGATGGTGGAGAAGTATTTGGTGCTTTAAGTATTGTAGATAGAATACAATCATCCAAAGTGCCTATACATTCATACGCAGAAGGATTAGTAGCAAGTGCTTCTACACTTATTAGTGTAAGTTGTCATAAACGATACATACGTAAAAATACCATTTTATTGATTCACCAAGTAAGAAGTTGGTTTGAAGGTACATATGAAGACTTTAACGATGAAAAACAAAATATGGATTTAATAATGAAAGTTGTAAAAGGCATATATTTGAAACATACCAAATTTACCGAAGATGAATTAAACACACTATTAAAACGTGACCTTTATCTAAATGCGGAAGATGCTATTAAGTACGGACTTGCTGATGAAATCATCTAGAGATAAAGAGGGATACGTATATATAATTAGCAATAGTAACTTTCCAAGTTATTATAAGGTGGGTGTTACTAATGATATAAAGGCGAGATTACGTACTTATCAAACAGCTTCCCCACTACGTAACTATAGAATTGAGTATTATGTTCATCACCCAGATTGTTATGATGCCGAAAAGAAAATAGCTGAAAAGTTAAGATACTTTGCTACAGACATCAAGAACGAATGGTTCAGATGTGATCTGGAAATTGTCAAGGGTAGATTGGATGAAAGTTTAGAACCCGAAGAAAATGTGTTGACGTTTATAAAAAGGGGTGTATAGTTATAGCATAGTTATGAACACAATAGCTAATAAATTAATCTGTTTAAACCTAAATGCGAACTGGCAACCAATTGGTTTCAAAACCGTAAAAGATGCAATTGTTGATCTTTGTGGTGGTGAAGCCGACGGTAAATCTTCTAGTTTGGCCTTGGACATTGATTACGAGTTGCTTGAGAATGGAGAACCAAATCTTTCAGCTCCCAAGAATATGAATCCTATCAGTTGGACAGAATGGTTGAAACTGCCTATTCGGCCGTGGGATTTGGTTATCAATTCCGCTCATATGTCTGTACGTGTACCGACTGTGATCATCGCTGTTAATTTCAATAAAATGCCTGTAAAGTCATTTAGAGGAAAACCCAGCAAAGACGCAATCTACACCCGTGATAACGGTATTTGTCAATACACAGGTAAAAAGATTGATCGTAATTCAGCTACAGTCGATCATATTCTACCTCGTAGTAAGGGTGGTGAAGATAGTTGGACCAATCTTGTGTTGTGTTCACGTGATATTAACTCTAAGAAAGGTAATAGACTGAATACAGAAGTTGGTTTGAAATTGATCAAACAACCAAGTATCCCACAACCAATTCCAGTATCAGCACTAATTAAAGAAGCAAAACACAAAGATTGGGAACACTTTTTGATGGGAGTTTAAACATATATCACATAGTTTTAAAATTTACAAATATATAATCTTAACCGATTATATATTTTTTTTGTATCGTTATGAAAAAAAACAAAACCCTCACCATCAATATCAATGGAAATGAAGTCGTTTTAGATGAATCAAAAATCAAATTTTATTTATCCGAAACAAAAAATAAAACCGTAAACAAAGATAAAATTGAAAAGTTTTTTACAAACTTAGGTGTTATTTTTAATAAACATAATGAATCTAATTGATATTTATTGTTGTGAATCAATACGACAAATTTTTATTAGAAGCCTATACCGGCGGATTACGTGCATGGTTTGGTAAAGGTGGAGCAGGCAGTAGTTCTGGTGGTGGATGGGATCGATATGATAGTAGTGGTAAAAAAGCTGGTAAATGTGGTGACGCTAAACAAGGAAGCAGTTATAGTGCTTGTTTGGGTAAAAAGTATGTGAGTAGACTTAGAGCAAAAGGCGGAAAAAAAGCAATTGCTAATTGGGTTAAAAGAAAGAAGTCAGCACAAAGAACAGCTGGAAGAGGTGAAAAAGGCACTGGTGGTAAAGGTCAATCACCAGTAAGAGTAAGTTACAAAGAAGCATTGAGTGAGATATTTGTAATTGATCAAAAACAAGGTCTTAAAAAAGATTTAATTGATTTTTTAAGACAAGAATTTCAAGATGGACATTTAAAGCCTATTCACGGTGGTATAAGTGCAACCGAATTCAAACCAGACGATTGGTTAGAAGCCATTGCGGATCATACAATCAACCATTTGATTAGTTATTTTGAAACCATACGCAGTCAAACAGAACGAAATATTTACTCGACTGTGCCGATATCTTCCAATTAACATTATAATATTAAATAGTGTTGTGTGTTACATATTTATATAGTAATATAAGAAATATATGAGTTACTATATCAAAGACACAACGATAAACAAAGTCATAACATTTGATGACATAAACGAAACGGTTAATTACCTAGAAAATTTATGCATTAAGAAAAATAGAAAGAGTCGCAAAGACTTTATGTATGATATGTCTGAACTTGGACATGGTTATGATGATCCACAAGGTATAAATTTTACCAATTTGATGAGTGATCATTTCGAAGTTGGAGCACTTAAAAAAGATGGTAAATTGGTACGAACCAACATTCACGAATTGGCTAGAAATAACAAATACCGAAACGAAATGGGAGATTAATTTATGATTAACTTGGATATCAAGTGGTCAGATCCAGTTCAAATCGAAAAAAACGGAGACGTAACGTTTCAACGTGAGTGGACAATTACTCCATCTTACCTCAATCAGTTTTTTGCTTATTGGAAGGTAAACAAATTAACGTTAAAAAGTAAAGGTTATGGTGTCGTTAAACGAGAACAAGGGTGGATTCTTACACAAACCAATGATAATCCAATGTTATTCAAAGATCCAATAGAACCCAAAAAAAAGGTAGAAGAATCACTACCATTATACGAAGTAAAAAATCCAGATGGATTACGAGCTTGGCAAGTTGGAGCTGTTGGTAAAATAGTATCGTCACTCAAAAAATGGGGTGCTGCAGTTGATGGGAGTGACGTAGGCATCGGCAAAACATATACGGCGACTGCTGTTGCTAGAGAACTAAATATGGACATTATGATTGTGTGTCCTAAAGCGGTTAAAGAAAGTTGGAAACGTGTTATTAAAAATCACTTTAAGATGTGGGGTAAATGTGTAGGTATTATTAACTATGAAGCTCTACGTACAGGTAAAACAGATAACATCTTTGCGTCATATGTACGACGTAGAGATACCCACCGTAAAGAATTCGTCTGGAAAGTACCAAAAAATACTCTTATTATTTGGGACGAAGCTCAAAAACTAAAGAATGCTAAGACCAAAAACAGTGAAATGTGTATGGCAGCACTTAAACAAGGTTACAAGATGGTATTTTGTAGTGCTACTATGGCTACTAATCCACTTGAACTACGTACAGTTGGTCAATGTATTCAATTGTTTAAGAACAACAAGCAGTATTATGAATGGGCATATGCTCACGGTGTTGTAAAAGGTAGATTTGGAATGGAGTTTCGTGGTAATGTAGATGCTTTAAAGAAACTAAGCAATGACATATTTGTTAATAGAGGAGTTCGCCTTAATCGTGATTCCATCCCTAACTTCCCAGAAAGTCAAATTATCGCTGAATGTTATGAAATGGACAAAGAAGACCAAGACAAAATTAACTCAGCTTATGAAGAAATGCAACTTGAGTTATTGAAAATTGAAAAACTACTCAAGAAAGATAAAAAGTCAACAGAACTAACAGCAATATTGAGAGCGAGGCAAAAAGTAGAAATGATTAAGGTACCATTATTTGTTGAAATGGTTGAAGACGCTCTAGAAAATAATATGAGCATCGTTGTGTTCTGTAATTTTACAGAGACAATAGAAGCACTTAGTCAACGATTGAATACTAAATGTATTGTTAACGGTGAAGCAAAATACGCAAAAGCTCGTCAACAAAACATAGACGATTTTCAGGCAGACAAACAACGGGTTATATTGATAAATCTCGCTGCGGGGGGTGCTGGTTTGAGTTTACACGATGTTACTGGTAAGTATCCTCGTTTAGCTTTGATCAGTCCGTCTTACTCGGCTGTTAATATGAGACAGGCAACGGGTAGAGTATGGCGTGACAGTGCAAAAAGTAAAAGTATACAGAAGATTGTGTTTGTGTCAGGCACAGTTGAAGAAAAAGTATGTAACAGTGTAAATCAAAAGTTAGCTAACTTGGATTTACTTAACGATGGAGATATGAATTATGATAAATAAAAATAACTACTGGGTTAAATCTGCAAATTGGTCTATGACAATACAAATTGATGAAACTATATTTGATGATCCTCATATAGAAGCATGCACTAGATGTATAGAAACCAAAATTAAAAAGTTAAAAGAAGAAGATGATTTTTTGGTAAATCCCATAATGATTGTTAAATCTTTAAAAAGAAAAAATAGTAAAGAAAAAATAGTAAATACCTATAAAGTACTTTTAAACGCATCATTTCCATTTAGAGCAGAAACTCTACGTAGAGTATTTTATGATAGTACCGACGTAGATTTAGCTAAAGAACCATTATCATCATCTAAATACTAATGGAACCTATATTTGACAACGAACAAATAACTCGACGATTAAACGAACTTGAAGATCTTAAAACCAAAGTCGAAAAATTATTATCATTGAGTAAAATTGGAGAAGATGTACGTATTGAAATTGAAGAAGTACGAATGTTACAATCCAAGGGCATTATTATTCCACATTTAGAAAAACAATTTGCTGATCAGTTGTATCCCAAACGACCAACCGATGGTAAAAAAAGAAAACCCATCAATGAATCTGAAATATTAGAAGCGATAGAAAAAACAAGATCAGCTAGAAAAGCAGCAAAATTTTTAGGAGTAAGTTATCCCACTTTTAAAACGTATGCCAAAAAATATGGCGTACATAAAACAAAAGGATGGCCTATTACAAAAAGTGTACATATACGAGGGCCAATTAGTCCATATAGAGGAAAATATCCAATTGATGATATATTGGACGGTAAACATCCTGAGTTTCCAGTACATAGACTAAAAGATAAGTTAATTAGATCCAATATCAAAAAAGCACAGTGTGAACAATGTGAATTCAAAGAAAGACGTATAATTGATGGAAAACTACCATTATTATTGAACTTTGAAGATGGTAACAGTAAAAATCATAAATTAGAAAATATGAGATTACTTTGTTACAATTGTACGTTTACAAGTGGTAAAGGTTATATTAGCAAAGGGCCAAAAATATTTGATCCTGATATATTACAAGATAGCAAAAAGATTTTGCGTCAACGATTTTAACACTCATATTTAATATTATAATGAATAATATAAAACATCTATTATCTCAAAATGGCATACTAACATCATTCAATATATGTAAAAAAGTAAGTCCTACAAAAATAAATAATATAAAAAAGAAACTATTAAAAACAGGAATACCCGAAGATAAAATCGAGAATGAACTGTACAAACACATTATAAGTAAACATATAGATGATTCAACTATTGAAGATATACCGGGCATAATATTAGATGGCGTACCACCAAAAATTAAAATTAAACCGACTGTTCAAAAGAAAATAGCTTCAACCTCAAGTGAAATTAGTGAATATTTTAAAAAGAATAAATTTACCAAAGAAGAAATAATATTATACATACAAGCTGTATTTTTCCTCTGTGGCATCACAAATGACGACGTTTCAGAATTTAAAGAAAAATATAATATCAATAACGACAACGATGAAGACTATTTAGATGAAGAGAATGATGACGAAGACGAAGACAAAGAATCTGGTTTTGAATGAAAAAGCTTATGGAAATATATAATATTAATGATGTTGTTCCTTTTACGGAAAAAAAGACAGTTGTATTTGTTACAGGCGTAACTGGCCAAGATGGCAGTTTTATGGTAGATTATCTGTTAAAAAATACAGACTATTTTATTGTGGGTGGTGCTAGAAGACTGAGTATCAAAAATCACGAAAATATTAGACACTTAGAAAACAATCCAAGATTTAAGCTAGTTAACTTTGATTTGAGTGATGCACATAGTATATCCAAAATAGTAGAAAAACTAAAACCAGAGTACTTTATTAATTTGGCAGCACAGACGTTCGTTGGTTCTAGCTGGGACTTTCCAGCTCAAACTTGGGAATGTAATACTACTGGAATAATTCATATTCTAGAAGCTATTCGTCAACACAAATCAACTTGTAGATTTTATAATGCGGGATCATCTGAAGAATATGGAAATGTGGTTTACTCACCACAAGACGAAAACCATCCCGCTAAACCTCGTAGTCCATATGGTGCTAGTAAATCTGCAGCTAGACAATTGGTTAAAGTATATAGAGAAAGTTATAACTTGTATGCTGTACAAGGGTTGTTATTCAATCACGAAGGCACTAGAAGAGGTGAAGAATTCGTCACTCGTAAAATTACAAAGGGAGTAGCTAGAATCAAAAAAGCTATAGTTGAAGGTAAATCATTTGAACCTATTGAATTGGGTAATGTAAAAGCCAGAAGAGATTGGAGTGACGCTGAAGACTTCGTTGACGGTATCTGGAAGATGTTAAACCAAGAAACACCAAATGAATATGTATTATCTAGCAATGAAACACATACAATTGCTGAATTTGTATGGTACGCATTTAAAGGGGCTGAGATCGAAGGTGCATGGCATGGACAAGCTGAAT
>Ga0209500_10002230_pt1 | contig 13985 bp, 11 predicted proteins | sample S_140212_EF_Meta_FD_187323 | JGI IMG/M metagenome (GOLD analysis project Ga0209500, IMG submission 187323) | Freshwater microbial communities from Lake Simoncouche, Canada to study carbon cycling - S_140212_EF_MetaG (SPAdes) (version 2) | ecosystem: Environmental > Aquatic > Freshwater > Lake ... | reverse complement strand
TTCAGTTTGAACTTGCTAAAATGATTCAAATGCCAGAAGAAAAGATTATGGAAACAGAATCAAATAATTTGGCCAGTTTGCAAGACAATTTACAAGAAGAAGTTTACGGGCAGGATCTAGCTCTTACAGAAGTTGTAGATAAGATTATTGTTGCTCAAGCTGGACTTAAGAGTGAAAACAAACCAATTGGTAGTTTTGTATTCATGGGCCCAACTGGTTGTGGTAAAACTGAAACAGCCAAGGCATTGGCTAAACATCTCAGTGTTAAATTGCTACGTTTTGATATGAGTGAATATCAAGAGAAGCATAGTATTAGTAAGCTCATTGGTAGTCCTCCAGGTTATGTTGGCTTTGAAGAAAATGCCGGTTTGCTAATTACACAAATTCAAGAGAACCCCAATGCTGTATTGTTGTTTGACGAAGTAGAAAAATCGCATCCAGACGTTAGCACGGTTTTGTTGCAGATGATGGATAATGGTTTTATTACTGGATCAAACGGGAAGCAAGCAGATTGCCGTAATTTGATTCTTATTCTTACTACCAATGCCGGTGCTAATGAAGCAGAAAAGAACGCAATTGGCTTTGGATCTCAGGAAAAAGATTACAACGACAAAGACCTTAAAAAGTTCTTTACACCTGAATTCCGAAATCGTTTAGACGGTATTATTACATTCAATAAGCTGGCTAAAGAAACAATGATTAAGATTGTTAACAAGTTTGTTGACGAACTTAAAGCACAAGTTAAAGATAAAAATATTAAAGTTAAAATTAACAAAGAAGCAATTAACTGGTTAATTGAAAAAGGCTTTGATAGCAAAATGGGCGCTCGCCCATTGCAACGTGTCATTGATAAAGAAATTAAACGTAGCCTTGCTAAAATGATGTTGTTTGGTGCTTTGAAAAACGGCGGTGTTGCATCTATTACAATTGATAAAGATCAGATTATGATAGTAGCTACGCCTAAGGAACTTAAAGTTCCGTTGTTAGCAGTTAATACTGAAAGCATCATTATTGAAGAAAATGCTGTATAAGACTACAAGAAGATTGTTCCATAACACATACCAGTATAAAATAGTATTGGTATGTGCTGGTGCTCATTTCTTTCGTAGCAATGATTTAAGTGGTGTACTTACTAAACTGTCCGAGATCGACATTACATCGAAAAAAGCAAACTGGCGAAGTAACTTTATTAAAACTCAAGACGACTTGGACTATGCTTTTAAACTTCACACGGCTCTTGGTAACATAAAAGACATTGAGCTTAGAGTCGAAAGTCCGTGGGTCAGCATCTATTCCAACAGTAAAAAAGATATAGATATGTTGGCCAAGTTAGACCCGGACAATGTAAAATATATTTGTATCCCTCCGGCAAACAGCGGATTAACTAACGATACTGTTATTATGCCTAAGATGAACTTTGATTACAGAGTTACCTTAGGTAAAACTATACAAGAAAATACTGCTTTTGTAGCATGGGCTAGTACTAATAAAAAGTGTAAGTTAACAAAGAGTTGCATCCGTGACTTGGGCAAGACCCGCAGTTGGGGCGGTACGCACTTCTATATCACAGGTGATAACAACCTGCTGATGGCTAAAATGCACCTGGGCGGGTCAATTTCTAAAGTTGAGCGCATCATCAAAGCATAGCTCGTTGTTTGTAAAAGCGATAAATACTCTAGCCGCAGAGTTATCTGCTGATATAACATTACGGGTTTAAAAATGCGCATAAAAGAACTATTAGAAGGTACAAATTTCGACAGCGAAGAGTTTATTGATAAGAAGGGCGATAAGCGCGAAATCAATTTTGACCTAGCAGAAGATTTGATGCATTTCATGCATAACGACGATAACGTGTATCGCCGCCATTTATACCCTGTTCTTGCCAATTGTTTAGACAAAGTTAAGGGCAAGAACCCAACAAGCAAAGGTGTATTCAAACCAGCTGTAGAAAGCAGTTACAAACTATACATTAAAAAATTCCCTATTCGTGAATTAGATGATGAAATTGATAAAAAATTGTGCGAAAAGATTTGCGAAAAATTACACGAAGAATTTAAAGAACACATTAGTGACGGAAAGTATAAGGACTAACTATGTTACTACGTGAACTATTTGTTAATCCTAAAAAATCTCTATTAGAAGGCGGTGGCAACATCTGGCCTGAAACTGTTGATTTTTATCCTACACCAGACATTGTTCAAGCATTATTAGCCGAAGTTAACTCATACTTGAGAGATGCTGGATTTCCATTACACTTGCAAGGCAGTGGCGCCAATCAAGATCCAGAACCAGAACACAAAACAGGCGATTTAGATGTTAGTGTTGACATGGATCAAGTCAAACATTATTTCAAAATACCAGCTACTAAAAAATTACCAGAAGACGACAAAGCAGCTCGTCAAGCACTAGAGCAGTTTTTATTAGACAACGGAGTTCCAGCAACTTATAAAGCCGGCGTAACTGTACATATTAAATTTCCATATGATGGACATTTTTATCAGTGTGATATTAAAGTTGTTCGTAAAGCTGAAAAAGTATCTAAGTTCCATCAACACATTATTCCACGCGGTAGTCCATACAAAGGCGTACACAAACAAGTTGTAATGAGCGCATTAGCCAGTGCTAAGAATATGCTGTGGAGTCCGGATGAAGGTTTATATGCAAGAGATGCTAACAGAAAGAAATCAGAATTGTTATCCGATGACTGGGATGAAATAGCTAAACTATTACTAGGTCCAGGGCACACCGGCGCCAGTCTTGGTAGCGCAGAAAGTATTATGGCAGCAATTAAAGATCCTGCATTAAAACAACAAGTACACGATGCCGCAACTTCAGGTTCTAGTTGGTCAGCTACACCACTACGTGGACCAGCTACACCACTACTAGAAGCCGCTGCGCCTACTGTAGGTCGTAAGTATCAACACATTGAAGATTTGGTGTTTACAAATGGTAGTAATGGTGGATTACATGCTATCGAACGCCTACGTCATATGACCAACAAGGGCGGAAGTATTGAATTAAAATGGGATGGGAGTCCAGTAGTATATTGGGGCAGAGATGAACAAGGCAAATTTCACATGTTTCCAAAGAACGCTTGGGATTATGTAAAGCGCGGTACTACTGAAACTAAATCTGGTGTCCGTACAATGATGAACGATCCAGATGATGTGTCACAATTTATATTAGGCACAGGTAATACACAGCCTGGACAAGAACAACAACGTCAAGACTTTGCAGTTGGTTTAGCACAGTTGTGGCCTTACTTTGAAAAAATTAGTCCTAAGAAAGGATACATCGAAGGTGGTATATTGTTCAGCCCAATACAACCAGCTGTTTTAAATCCTAGCACAAACGAATACGATTTTACTCCAAACATAACAAGTTTCCATATACCAGCAGGAAGCATCTTAGGTAAAAAAATTGCCAAGGCAAAAGTTATGATTGCAGCAACTGGATACTACACACATATCGGTGCTGACGAAACTCGTTACCCCGATGCAGGAAAATTATCTAAACCCGACGTCATTGTGCAAGGAACAACTTATGTTGAACATGCGCCTAAAGTTAATGACGAAGGTTTGAAACATACCGAAGCGTTTATTAAACAAAATAAAGCTGCTATTGATAGTTTTGTTGCAGGACAACCTGGTTTAAGTAAACCCGGTGATGTATTATATACATTCTTTAATCAAAATTTACGTGTAGCAGGTGTTAAACAAAAGTTTACAAAGTGGGCTAGTGAAAAATTAAGCGCCAGCCAAGCACAAAAAGTATTAAGTCATCCTGGATTGGACGCTATTTTAACTGCGGTAGAGTTACTAACACACGAAAAAATGAAAGTAATTACTTCGTTAAGTAGCGGCACACACGGTGGTATTAGACAAACAAAGCCTGAAGGATATGTACAAGCACACCCTGGCGGCAAATTTAAAAACGATTTACCAGGACAGTTTGTTAAGACTATTGACCAGGCCAACTGGGCTCCGAGGAAAGACTAATGTTATTACGTGAATTTTTAAATCGCACAGGAGAAGGCAAAGCCGCTGTAGTAGGCTGGGGACGTGGCATGGGTCATAAAGGCCATATGTATCTTGCCAGTAGTGTTATAACACAAGCTGGCGAACAGGGTGCAGATCCTTATTTTGTTGTTAGTCGCACTGTGGGTAAAGACGATCCAATTACCCCAGAAGAAAAAATGCAGATTTATAAAAAAGTATTTCCAAAACATGGACATATTTTTCACACTGCTACGGATGAAATGCCTGATTTAACTCGCGTGTTGACTAGACTGGATAAACATGGTTACACCGATGTAACAGTGGTAGTGGGTGCTGATCAAGTTAAAGCATTGAGCTATGTTAAACAGTACAACGGTGTACCTAACAAAGCTGGCGAAACAATGTATTCATTTAACAGTTTAAATGTTATTAGTCGTCAAGAAACAAATGATCCTAGCAAAGACGAAGAAGGACCACGTGCTACTCCAATGAGAGCAGTGTTAACTGATCCAGATGCCACTGACGAACAAAAGTTTCAAACATGGCGTAATGCAATGAGTCCGGAGATTAGTGATGCAGAAGTTCACGAATTAATGAACAAAGCACACGAACGTATGCAAAGTTTTAGCAAACCTAAAGTACGAGCAAAGAAAGAAAAAGTAGCAGACGAGGGTATAATGGGTTTGTTAGGAAAGGCTGCGCCAGCTGTTAAGAAACCTGCTAGCAGTTTATCATCGATGAGAGCGGCTACTGCCGCTGATAACGTAGCTGATGCTCTTCCACCACCACACATAAGAATGTATTTGCAACGTATCAAAGACGCCAAAAGCAAAGGCATACAACCACAGTTTAGTGCCAGTGAATACACTACACTACAACAGTGGATCAAACAGCAACAAGTTTATGGTAAAACTTTAGAAAATAAGTCAGTTAAACAAGTTAATAAAATATTAAGAGAAATGAGAGCACATCAATTTGTAAAAGAAGGATCCGCTGGCAAAGTAGGCAAGGGCGGCACAAAGCCTATAGATAACGAAAAGAAATCTGCAATGAGAAATGCCACTACTATTCCCGGATTAAATATGTCCACTGGTAGTCAGTACAAAAATTACAGGATGGGCATTGCTCTTGCCGGTGCGCCCGACTATCCAACTAAGATGGCAGCAGACAACTGGATCGGGGGAGATCCGTTGATTTCAAGTTATACTCAAGAAGAATACGACATGGTCAAAGCCGCTGCCTTGCAAGTAGGTGCTGGGACTATTGAAAACTGGACTGGTAAACGCAGTGAAGAAATGGCCGATACCAATAAAACTAGTGCAGTAGCAAAAGTTAAACGAAACAAATACGGAATTTAATATGGACGAAAAATATCATTTAGCACTTAAGACAGCGTTTGCTAGTGAGTATGCATTTGCTATCAAAGCACAAAACTTTCATTGGAATGTGGAAGGGCCATTGTTTGGGCAACTACACGATTTGTTTGAACGCATTTATACAGAAGTGTATGGCAGTATTGACACCTTTGCTGAACAACTTCGCGCACTACAAATATACACTCCAGCAAGTTTACAAAAGTTTAGTATGCTTACTAAAGTTGAAGACGAAAACAATGTACCAGAATTTGGCGTAATGTTAAGTGAATTATTAGAAGACAGCGACCGTATGGCAAACATATTCCGTATTACATTTGAAATGGCTGAATCTGCAGGCGATCATGGATTAAGTAACTTTTTAGCCGATCGTCAAGACGCACACAAGAAACACAGCTGGATGTTGAGATCAAGTTTAAAATGAAACAGTACAGAATCACAAGTCAAGATTTGAACCAGGACAGTGCAGATGACTGCTATCTTGCTCCAAACGATCCTGTACAAGAATTAAAAATTTTGTCAGGCATGGGCGGACTAGGCGGTGAAGCCAGACTGCATGAATACCGTGCCAATCAAGGCAGCAACATCAGTGTCACTGGCAACGAAACTGGCCGAATACAAAGAGAGCAAAACATACAACCAGGAACTCCGGAGTGGTTCAAACTATGGTTCAGTTTGCCTTACATGACTGGAGAGAAAAAAATATGAAAATGTCAGATTTAGATCAAAGCGTCAAACAAGATGTAGCAGAGGGTGAAAAGAAAGGCCTCTACTACTATGTGAACAAGCGCAAGAAAGCAGGCACCAGCAGAGATGCTAGTAGCCCCAAAGCACCCACAGCACAGGCCTGGAAAGATGCGGCTAAAACTGCCAAGAAGGAAGGAGTGTCAGAAATGCGCAATCGTAGAGATGCATATCAACGAGATTATGACTCCAGTCAAACAGGGTTCGGTCGTGAACATGACCATCGCGGACTGGGACAAGAACTGGCACACGAAACCAATAACATTGCTATTGCTATCAATGGTAAAACTTGGAAGGTTGTTCCAGGCAAGGGCTATGCTGACAGCGCAGAAGAGTGGAAATATCTACGTCATATGAAAGACTGGGCTGAGAAGAAATCAGCAAGTTCTGGTAAAAAGTGGACAGTGCATTTGACTGGCGCTGAACCAACTAATGAAGGTATAGCTAATGCTGTTATGGCAAAACTGCCTGGTTTTCTAAATACGATAGGAAAAGATTCACAAACGATTGCTAAAATACAAGATCAAATTAATCAGCGTATAGCAAGTGCAGGTGCCGGAAATCCTGCTGTAGCTCATTTAAATGATGCGCACAATTTATTAAGTCAGATGTATAAGAATCCTACCGAAGAACAAGCAAAAGCATTTTATCAAGCTGTACAGAAAGCAAACGGTGCTGGTATTAAAGAAACAGCAACAGCAGGTGCAACCAGTGCAGCCAACGTGGGTGTAGGTGCAGTGTATAAAAATAAACCCCCTAAACAACCTAAAAACAAAGATGGTACAGCAAAAAACGCCTTAGATATGAATGCAAATCTATTGACGGGCGGAAGCATCAAACGATAAATATATAAAGATAACGGAGTATACTCATGCCAGCAGAATTAGACAACATGGATCCAGGAATGGATCAAGAAATGGATTCAGGAATGGATCAAGAAATGGGCGCAGAAGGACCAGAAATGGGAATGGGCGACCAAGAAGGTGCAATGGCCAAGCAAGAGCTAATTAAATTAGCCAACTATGCTAGTAATTTGCAAGAACACATTGCGGACGATGAAGAATTGGAAGCATGGGTACAAAGCAAGATTACCATTGCTGCAACTAACATTGCCAGTGTTTATCACTATCTAGCTTATGAAAAGAAGATTGGTGAATACGGTGATCGTCTTGACTCTGAACCAATGAGCGAAGGCAAGAGACGTGCTATCAAAGGCTGGTTGATGGAGGCTAAATCTAAAGTCAAAGAACTTAAGAAAGCCCACGCAGAAAAAGTTAAAGAAAAGAAAATTGAAGAAGGTGCTTTAAGCGGTGGTGAACAGGAATGTGTAGAGTGCGGTGGCACTGGCATGGTAAATGTTCCAGGCCGCGAAGTTCCAGAAGCAACTAAAGAAAAAGTACGCAAGTACAACACTATGGTTAAAGCTACTAAAGCTGCGCACAAGCGTATCGATGCTAATCACAACGGTATTCCAGATGACAAAGAAGTTGACGAAGGCTTTGATGACAAGTCAAAAGAAGGCGATACATTTAAAACTAAAACTGGTGTAGCCACTAAAACATCAACAGGTATGAAACATACTAACACTAGTTACAAAGACGAAGGCGACGAAATTGCTTCAAACGCTAAATCAGGTAAAGGTGTTAAGAGCCACGCTAAAGCACAATCAGCTGCTGAGAAAAAAGAAAAAGCTCCAGCACAAAAGCAAAGTCCAAAAAGTGCTAAGACTTGGGGAATGAAAGACAGCGAGAAATTTGATAACCGTGATAAAGTTGACGAAGCCAAAGGTAAAAAACCAGACTTCTTAGACATGGACAAAGACGGCGACAAGAAAGAGCCAATGAAGAAAGCAGTTGCTGACAAGAAAGCAGGTCCAAAGAAAGGTGTAAATCCGTTTGCTAAGAAAGACTCAACAGTTAAAGAAGCTGCCGCTATGTGGAAAAACATTAAAGAAACTACAGCTTACATTGAAGAAAAGAAAGCAGTTAAAAATCTTCCAGGCAAACAAGAAAAACTAGATGTTGATAAAGATGGTAAATTAGAGAAATCAGATTTTGCAGCTTTACGTGCCAAGAAAGAAACTGTCAAAGAGTCTTCTGAAGTTAGTCGTTTACGTGAACTAACAGGTCGTTTGAATCAAAATGAAAAGAAGTCATTAGTTGAATCAGGTGATGTTGCAAGTATCCGTGCATTGACACAAAAACTGTTAGGTTAATATCTAATGGACATGAAGCGCATACTACAGGCGATGGATAGTGTTTCTACTAGCCCTGTAGTAGGCGCCAATGACATGGCTAAGTTTTTATCTATAGTAGATAAAAACGCAAACATACAAGTGTTAACTGAGGCCAGTAATCCGCACAAGGTTTCATTACCTGTACAAATGGCCATGCAACACTATCAAACAAAAACTCCTGCTCCCGTTTTAGAACGTAAAACATCGTTGATTGGAAAATACTTCCATGAAGTAGAACAAGAGTTAGCGGAAGTAAAAACTCAAAAACGTAGTTTGATCAATCAGTATGCACAAACTGTTGCTGAACGTGTGCTGATGAAAGAAGCGGCTAATCCAGCACAGCAGGCTGCTATTGCTATTGCCAAAAAGAAAAAGAAAGTTAAAGAAAATGAAATCCCCGGACACAGCATAGGGTTTACTGGTGGTAACGGACCTGGCATGGGCAACTACGTAGTTGACGAAGCACCGTTAGATTTTGATAAAGAAAATCCAGTAGCCAGTACTATTCATAGCCACAAGGGAGTTAATCCTTCTAGCATTGAAGCACGTATCATGCGAGCACGTGGCCAACTTAGAGAATTGTCAAAAGCTGCAGAAAGCAACGAATTAGTAGTCTGGGAAAATATTGCCAGTCACTTTCCAGAACTGGCCATGAATATTGAACAAATACGACACGGTATTGAAGAACTTGCCAAGATACGCAAGGGCGGTGGACGCAGAGTTCACAACATACCCAAGCACATAGGCGAAACAGTGATGGCTCCTATCAAGCCAGCTACTCCTAAAGCAATTAAACCAAAAAAGAAAACTAGTACTTGCCGTACAGGACAAGTACAAACAGGAATGCAAACTAAGGACGGCAAGATAGTTCCTAAGTGTTCTATAAAATAATCAGGAAGAATGAAATGAATATACGTGACCTAATGACCAAACTAGATACTATTGCAGAAGCAGATGCTACCGGACGTATCGACTATCAAGCCAACAAAGCACAAGATGCTAGAGAAGCAGCTATAGCTCAAGTTAAGAAATTGATGGCCACACCGTTAAGTGATATTGGTCGACTGGGCGATGCTATTGATCCTAAAACTGGTATTATCTACTACGGTGATGCAAGTGGGCGTGGCGGCGAAGGCGGCGACGCTAAACCATATCCATACAAATGGCTTGCTGACCCAGCGTCAACATCAACTCAATCAGTTGCAATGTACAAAGTGTTAGGTCCAGCTGGATTGAAAGTTATTCCTGTTGAAAAGAAAACATTGTTTGGATCAACACAAGTGGCTGGTATTAGTCCGCAACAACTAGCAGACCTAGACAAACCAGTTGCTCCAACACCTGCTCCAACACCAACACCTGCTCCAGTAACAGACAAACCAGCGGACCCAGGCCAAGATCCAACAGATGCCAACATGAAAGAGTTAGACAAACTGAGAGATCAATTGTTAGCAACATTGAAAGGACAGGCTCCAATGCCTACTCCTCCTAATGTGGTTAAACCTCCGGTTAAAGACAAAGAGAAAACAGTTGGGCAAAAAGTTGGCGTTGGTGCAGGCATAGCAGCAGGCGCACTAGCTGGTCAACAATTAGCCAAGAAGGCAGGATTCAAAGGCGTTGGTCAAGCACTAGGCGGATTAGCTGGTGGCTCTGTTGGCGGGTTAGGTGTTAATGCTTTCCAGAAAGAAGGTGTAGAATACAATTCAAGTATTGCCCAAGCACTAACTGAAAGTTTTGGTTACGATTTTGAGGATGACCAGCTGGATGAATACAGTATGGACCAGTTTGGCAAAGATGCTGGTGATTTTGGACGAGGCGCTTGGAATGGAGTTACATTAGGTACTGGTGACAACATTGCTGCCGGTGTTAAAAGTGCATTTGGTCCAGGAACATACAAAGACGAATTAGCTAAACAAGCCGCTGCAAGTAAAGAAGCAGAGACACGTAGTCCATGGCTATATGGGGCAGGTAATGTAGCAGGCTCGTTAGCTGTTCCAATTCCTGGCGGTGCGGTAGGTGCAATGGCTGCTAAAGGCGCAAGAGCTTTAGGTGCGGGTGCCAATGTGGCCACTGGAGCTAAAATAGCAGGAGTGTTGGGTGCTAACATTGCTGCTCAAAAAGCTGTTGACGTAGTTAAACAAAAATCCGATCTCAATACACTAGTTGGTGCAGGCGGCGACAAACGTATTGGGGCATTACAACAAGCAATTGGTTTAGTTGGTGCTCAAATCGACGGCAAGATGGGTCCAAACACTGCAAAAGCCATCATGGCTTATCAGAAAGGTCAAGGACTACCTGTTACAGGTAAAGCAGATCCAGCCACAATGGCCAAGGCAGGAATTGCAGAAAGTCGTGCAACCACAGTTGCAGAAGATATCAAATCAATTCAACAAAAATTGGCCATGATTGAAAGCGGTCAATGGAGTTTAGAAGAAGATACTGTATATAAAGTATGGTTAAGGCCAGACAATACTGTTATCGATGACAACGGCGTATTGATTACAGACGAAGAATTGCTTGAAAATATTCAGTGGGATGCACAATTTTTAGCAGAGTATGATTTGGCTGGTGCAACAAAATGGCTTGGCAAAGGCTATGACGCAGCCAAAGGCGCAGCTGGTAGACTATTTGGTGCAGGTGAAAAGAAAGCAGCGCAAGTTGCTACAAAACCACCAGCAACAACTACCAATACTGTTTACACAAGACGAGCTAACAACCCTAATGCAGCAAAAGCTGACTTGCCAGGTGCTGCTCCTGTGACTAAAGATCTTACTGGCGCAGCAATTACTCCTGGAACATTATCTGCTACTGGTAGCATTGGGGCCGCTAGAGCACAGGCCGCTGCAGATAACGCCGTGGATGCAGGCAGAGCTGCAAGTAAAGAATTAGGCGGCTCAATGAACGCAATGGTCAAAGCCGGTGATGATGTTGCAGGTGCTGCCGGTAAAGCCGCAGATGATGTTGCAGGTGTAGCTGGTAAAGAACTCAGTGCTGCTGGTAAAGCCGCAGATGATGTTGCAGGTGTAGCTGGTAAAGAACTCAGTGCTGCCGAAAAAGCTGCTGCATCAGCAGAAGCCCAAGCCGCTAAACAATCAGGTAGATTATCAGGATGGGCTAAAGCTAATCCTAAAAAGGCATTGGCACTAGGTTTAGGTGGCGCTGCTGCAATAGGTGCAGGAACCATGGCCGCTTTAAGCGGTGACGAAGCACCAGCTGGTGGAGAAGAAGGCGGCGGAAGTGGCGGTAGCACAACAACTGGTACTGATACACCAGCAGGCGGTGGAAGCGGACAAGGTTCAATGCCAACAACTCCTAGCGAATTGACTCCAGAGCAAAAACAACTTATTGCTCAAATGACAAAAATCATACAAGGTGTGGGTGCAACAGAAGACGAAGGATTGCTAGGCCACATTGCTCCAGCTAATGCTGCCATACAAAAAGTTACTCAGTCGGTAGCAAGTGCCAAACCTGCAACTTCAGGACAGGCTGCAAGTCCAGCAGGCACTACATCATCGCCAACTCAAACTATAACACTTCCAAAAGTTCCAGCAGGAACAACTATTAACAACAAGGGTCAAGTTACAGAAAGTGATGACGAATTGGCTCGCTGGTTAAGAATAGCCCGCGGTTAATCAAATAAATGGCAGATTAATTTCTGCCATTTCCACCTCTAAAGGTTGCGTTTACAAGATAAGTAGTATATAATAGGCATATAGTTAAGGAGATATCAATGTCAGGTCGATCATACGGTGCAGAAGAAAAGGCAAAACTAGAGCGTTTAATTTCGGAAGGTAGTACAGTGCTACGTGAAATTGAAGACTTATCAGTAGGCTTGAAAGAAACAGTCAAGGCAGTGGCAGAAGAATTACAGGTAAAACCTAGTATTATTAATCGTGCAATCAAAATTGCACACAAAGGCGACTGGTCAGCTCACAATGAAGATTGGGAAGAAATTGAAGCAATTTTGGATATCACCAAGCGTATCTAATAAGTAGTACACACGAAAGGTCGGCGGGCCAATAAACCGCATGAAGGTATGTGCAAGCCTCAAATTGCATGGAGAAGAATTATGAGCTATGTAGACGCATGGTTTGACCGCGAGAACGACATCGTTAAAGTGGTTGAACGCAACAAAAAAGGCGAGCGTGAGTTCCGTGACATTCCTGTCAAACACACGTTCTATGTTAAAGACCCACGCGGCAAATTCCAATCAATTTACGGAGATGCATTAACACGCATTGTCTGTAAGAACACAAAAGAACTCAGAAAAGAACAAGCCATTAACAGTGGCAAAGAAGTATTTGAGTCAGATATTAATCCAATCTTTGTAACACTAAGTGAACATTACTTAAATCAAGATGCTCCAAAGTTAAATGTAGCGTTTTTCGATATTGAGGTAGACTTCGATCCAGAGCGTGGCTATGCTAGTCCAGACGATGCATTTATGCCAATCACTGCTATTGCTGTTTACCTACAATGGATGGAAACAATGGTTTGTATGGCTGTGCCTCCAAAGACCATTACTATGGAAGCAGCCAAGGAAATGGTCAAGGACTTTCCTAACACATACTTGTTTGATAATGAAGCAGGCTTGTTAGACATGTTCTTGGATCTCATTCAAGACGCAGACGTTATTAGTGGATGGAACAGTGAAGGATTTGACGTACCTTACACAACTAATCGTGTTACCAAAGTATTGAGCAAAGAAGATACAAGACGTTTTTGTTTGTTTGATCAATTTCCTAAACGCAGAGAATATGAAAAGTTTGGTCGTGATAGTGTAACATATGATTATATTGGTCGTGTACACTTGGATTATCTTGAATTATATCGCAAGTACACATATGAAGAACGTCATACATACAGGCTAGATGCCATTGCAGAATATGAACTGGGTCAACGTAAAACACAATACGAAGGCACCCTGGATCAGTTGTACAACAATGATTTTAAAACATTCGTTGAATACAACATCAACGACTGTAAACTGCTTGACGACTTGGATAAGAAATTAAAATTCATGGATCTTGCCAACACACTGGCACATGAAAACACAGTGTTGCTACAGACCACAATGGGTGCTGTGGCTGTAACTGAGCAAGCTATTATTAACGAAAGCCATCGCAGAGGATTTCAAGTGCCTAATCGTACTAAGATGAGCGAGCGTGAAGACAACGCAGGTGCTGCAGGTGCGTATGTGGCACATCCTAAAGAAGGCATACATGACTGGATCGGATCATTAGACATCAACAGTCTTTACCCAAGTGCTATTAGAGCACTTAACATGGGTCCAGAAACTATTATTGGTCAGTTACGTCAAACAATGACCGAAGAACACATTGAAGCACAAATGGCCAAAGGCAAATCGTTTGCGGCCGCGTGGGAAGGTGTGTTTGGCAGTTTAGAATACGAAGCAGTAATGGCACAAGAGATTGGCACTGATATAACCATTGACTGGGAGAATGGCGATAGCGATGTGGTATCGGCCGCAGAAGTATACAGATTGATTTACGAAAGTAATCAACCTTGGATGCTCAGTGCCAATGGTACTATCTTTACATATGAAAAAGAAGGTATCATCCCCGGCTTGCTAAAGCGTTGGTATAGTGAACGTAAAGAGATGCAGGCCAAATTAAA
>Ga0209500_10002223_pt1 | contig 13999 bp, 31 predicted proteins | sample S_140212_EF_Meta_FD_187323 | JGI IMG/M metagenome (GOLD analysis project Ga0209500, IMG submission 187323) | Freshwater microbial communities from Lake Simoncouche, Canada to study carbon cycling - S_140212_EF_MetaG (SPAdes) (version 2) | ecosystem: Environmental > Aquatic > Freshwater > Lake ... | reverse complement strand
CAACCAAACTGGACGACGTACTGAGCAACCAGCAGTTGATCCAGAAGAAGCTTGGTGACGTTGAAGACAAGGTGCTCGACCACGACGTGCGTATTATCAAGCTGGAACTCCGGCGCTAAGCTGGGCAAAACCACCTTTTCCAGTCATGGAAGCTATCCTTGCCAATCCAATTTTTTGGATCGCTGTTGCAGCCGCATCTGAGATCATCGGTCTCAATCCCAAGTGGAAAGCTAACAGCATTGTTCAACTTGTCTTCCAGATTCTGCGGTCACTGAAGCCAAAAAAGGGTTGATCTGGCAGTTTGATACGCGATCAGATTTTGAGCGGGCACAGCGGTACATCGAACGTAAGAAGTTTGAAACTACCTTGCCCGCCAAAATTGATGTTGCTGTAGCCGAGGCCGCAGCCGTCATTGACCGCGAGATTGAACGCCAGAAGCCAAAGCCGATTTACACCGAGCAGCCGGTAAATGACGAGCTGCAAACAGGCGACAGCCGCGACCTTGGCGGTGAAATGCGCATCCAATCACCCTGGACAATAAATGACTGGCATTAAGCTGATTGACCTTTGTAAACATTACAAGGGTCTGCCGTACCAGATGGCCGCCATCTCCGAGTTGGAAGAGGCCATCAACAAAGCCAACCCGCACATCCTTGGCCGGGAGCAGGCGTGGTTCAAGACCTGGAGCCAGGTTGGTAAGCAGGCATCCGCCAACCCACTGCCAACGCCCTACCAGAGCCAGCGGGACAACTACCGCGATGCCTGGCGGACATGCTTCAGCTCCAGTTGCGCCATGCTGCTAATGACCCTCAAGCCGGGTGTGATCCATTCGGACGACGAGTACATCAAGACTGTGTTCGCCATCGGCGACACGACCAACTCAACGGTGCAGATCAAAGCGTTACAGCATTACGGTGTTTCAGCGCGTTTCAAAACAAATGGCAATCGTGCCTTAGTACAGCAGCAGATTGATGCAGGTAAGCCGGTACCTGCGGGGTTCCTGCACCATGGGACAGCCAACGCACCATCAGGTGGCGGCCACTGGCTGTGCATCATTGGGTACGACAACGAGCGCGGCTGCTACATCGTCCACGACCCATGGGGCGCCATGAACGTTGCAACTGGCGAGTACGGCAGCACCTTTGGTGCCAAGCAGCACTACGACTACAAGACGTTCGAGCCGCGTTGGATGGTCGATGGCCCCAGCTCAGGATGGTGCATCATCGCTTAGGCTGCGGTGCGCTTAATTTTTATCTGTGCTGATTCCTGACCACGAGATCCGCCGCCTCTGCCAAATGCGGGAAATGGTGTCACCTTACGTTGAGGCGCACCTGAACCCAGCATCACTGGATGTAACGCTGGGTGATCGGATCATGATTGAAGTCACCGGCACCCGTGAACTTGAGATCACCGGCATTCATAACTACAGCGAGGAGCAGCCGTACTGGATCAAGCCGGGTGAATTTTTCCTAGCTGAAACAAGGGAAATCTTCCACCTGCCTGATTACGTAGCCGGTGTGTTTTGCCTTAAAAGTTCACGCGCTCGCGATGGTTGGGACCATGCCGAGGCTGGATTTTGCGATCCAGGTTGGTATGGGTCACGGCTGACCATGGAACTGAAGAACAGCAGGCGGTTGAATGCGCTGCCAATCTGGCCTGGGATGCGGATTGGGCAGATGAAATTCATCTTGGTATCCGGCACCCCAGAACGCACATACGCCCAAACTGGCCGCTACAACGCTGATCTCAGCGTTACGGCGAGCAAGGGTTGAGTCTACGAATTAGACCCGGTGCCTCTGCTGGGTCGTACAGCTCAACCATGGTGTAGTCGTCAAAGCCGTTTTGCTCGGCAAAGACCGTGGCGGCGATATGGGTCGTGAATGGACCCACTTGAATGGCATCGATCAAAAGTGCGTAATTCATTGAAATTTGATTGAACGGATCGACAATAGGCCGCGGCCTGCCCCCTTGGCAAGGCAGTTGCATTTCTTCATCTTTGCCCGCTAGCTAGGCTGGTAGCAGCGGCAACTGCTTCGTGCGGCCATACCTGTTCGAAATCACTGCCCTGGTGGTGGTTCGTTCGGAGACTGACCCCGAAGAGCTGCCAGCAGATCTGTACGCACGAATCACCGAGTTCATTGAGAACGAGGATGATTTGCTGTCGCTTGAAATCGAAATGTTTCCCCTGCCAGATGCCAACAGTGGATCATCAGATCGACGGGACGACATTGATTCCGAGGAAGGAGGCGAAGCGGCGATGGCGTGACGCTGTGCTGCTTCGCAGTGATTACTGTTGCGCATACTGCAACGAGCAGCTTGGCCCCCGCAGTGCCACGCTTGACCACATCATCCCCAAGGTTATGGGTGGGTTAACGGTGCCAGAAAACCTATGCGGTGCTTGTATTACCTGTAACGGCAGCAAGGGGCACCGTGATTGGCGTGATTGGTTTCGCAACCAAGCGTTTTACAACGTGACCCGTGAAGAGGCCATTGACTCTTGGCTTGGTAATACTTAGTAATACTGCACGTAAATCTCGGCCTGCCACAGGTCGTTGGTATACCGGCAAAGGGCGCCATTCTGACCGCAGGCCCGATACACCGGCTCCTCGCCAAAGCTGTGGTCTAGCAGCTCAATCCAGCGTCCATCGCCCCTGTCCATTCGCTCCAGTACTGCCCTTTCCATCGTCGTAAAGCTCGCATCGAGCCGCAAACCGTCCTTTATTCTGCCGTGCCTCGGGGAACCCAAAGCTACAGGCATCGCCCCTTGGTAACCAATGGATACAAGACCAGCACTTGGCTTTTTTGTTAAAAGTTTCTTCAACTTTTTCAAATGATTTATTGTGTAAAAGTGCAACGTAATGGTATTGAGCGCGGATGTAAGCCTCCCTTACATCAGGTGTACAAAGGTCAATAATTGTTTCATTTTGGTGTGGCAACCGAAATTTGGCGCGCCAGTTTTCGGACAGCGTGCGCCGTTCAACAATGATCCGACCGTTGTACAGGCTGATCATTCCAATTCGCCGTATGCCGGCTCGTGGTACATCCGTTCCAATTGCATTGACAGCGGTTCTGGCTCGTGGTATGTCGGACCAAATTCTGCGGCAACGGCTGGATCTGAAAAATCCCGAGCAATGTAAATGGCTTCTGTGCTGTGCTGCTTGATCACAACCAAGCTGACGCTAGGACTGCTGATCAGAACACGCATTGCGCAATTCTCCAGCCAGTTGAGGAATGGTGCTTTCATGATTCAATGGTAGTAATAAGACGATCCAAATACCAGCGTGCCTTCATCAGTGATTCTGGCCCGCCTTTATGGCGCTCACGCCAGACGTACTTGGCAATATTCCCTTTCAGGTAGCCTCTGTACTCTTCTGGCGTCAGCTGCGCTGCAATTGCGTCAATGCATTCGATGGATCCGTCGGTGTAATGCGACGGATGGTCAACAGAATTAGTCATCACTGGTCAATTCAATCTTAATGGCAGCCTGGAAGTAGCCAGCAATTTTCATGCGGGCAAATGTCGGGCCAGCATCAGCCGAATGCTTGTTGTCGATCTGGCTGTATTCAAAACGTGACTCGTCAAGCGAGGCAAGCGTTTCAACGTTCAAAGTCCGAAGGTCTTGGTCGGACATATCCTTGAGATCATCAAGCTGGACGTTGCGGCCAAGCAGGTAAGACTTGAAAAAAATTGGTGCGGGTGCTGAATTGGTCATTCCCATCCTTTCATTAGGTGAATTCGAATTGCTTCCATGCAAGCCATAGCGTGCTTTTCGGCGAGATGGCTTTCGGTGCCACCGATTGCCTTGATGCAATCATCCAAGATCATACGCCCATCCGTGTCGCGCAAATTGGCGCCAAGGTCAGCGCAAAAATCCTGCCACAGATTGGTGTAGGTGCCGTTTGTACGGCCACTGGCCGTATACAACGCATCAATAAAGCGGGCGCGGTTCAGATCAAGCTCGTGTGGTTTCATTTGATGATGTCAAGCAGGTTGCGGCATTCTTGCCAGGCTATCGAATTGTGGTGCAATTGGTCCATGCGGACACGAATCAAAGCCTTGACGTGTTCCCGCTCATGCTCGCGGCCAGCCTTGAATAGGCCGGAGTCGCTTACCAGTGCTTGTAGACGCTGAAGAGGTTCAATCATTGGATGCTTTGGTAAAGATGTTGCATTCTCCAGCAAAATAAAGATTTTGCGCTGGTTCGGGAAAGCCAAGAGAACATTTGCCCTTGAGCCACAAAGCGCAACATTCGCAAGAATGTTTGGCAAAAGAATTTCGCCGAGGAATTTCGGGAAATAACTTTTTGTGACCTACACCAAAACGTATTTGCTCAACAGTTTGGCGTGAAATGCCATACCGCTGAGCCATGGCTTTGTGGGTGTCAGGCGACAATAAAATGTCGCGTACAGCCTCTGGAGGAACCTTAGTCATTTTCTGTGATCCATTCCATTTGGCTGAGATATGGCAACCACTCTTCAGTGGTTGATTCCTTGGCTTCAAGCAGCGTAGGTGCCTGTACAAATTCAAGGACTGATGCTTCTGGAATGCAAAAATAATAAGTGTTCATGGCTTGAGCACCTGTTGGCAAACGGGTTCGCTTTGGGCCGTAAGAACGGTCTGCTCGCGACCATTACTGATGCCCGCGGCATAGACCGCAAACATCAGAGCGATGACAGCAAGGCGGTTGACAAATGGATTGCTGATCATTGGATTGGATTTAATTGGATACAGGAGCGTTGCCCCGTGTGACCACGCTACACCATGCACGGCGCATCTGCGATGCCTGTCAGAAATCTTTACCGTGCTTAGGCGCCGTTTTTCTTTGGATGGCAGCATTGGCCTTGGCAAGGTTTTCCATCACGTCAGCAGCCTCAACAAAACTTGGCTCCAGCGTGAGCGGAGTCCGCAATACCGGCTTGTGCTGGTGGCGGTCAGACCAGCCAATGGCGTAGTCCGGAACAGCCATTTCCACCGTAAACCACGCATGACCACAAGACCCACAGACCCGTTTGCGCACCACCTCATGAGGCAAATGGCCATTGGTCACGGGTGTCCTGTTGTTCTTGCTACCGCACTCGGGACAATTCATTAGGCATCATGGGGCAGTCTGCCCGTAAAAAGTGGAAGATTTTGGTCAGTGGATGATCCCCAAGGTGGCGACGGAAGATCAGCTCAAGATTGAGGTAATGGCCCGGCGTCTTGAGATCACCCAAAACGTCGGACCACTTGCAGCGTCGCTGTACCGCTCTTGGAACCTTCAACAAGCATTGCTTCAGCAGGCGACCAATGAGATCGCACGACTGGAGCTGTTGCTAATGAAGCCTTAAAACAGGTCAGCCTCGCTGATCTCAACCACAGTGCCACCTGTGGCCTTGGCCAGGCTGTCAGCAGCACCGGAAGCTGCCATCTTCTCCTCAATTGCCTTCATGGTCTTGTAGTCAGGCTCGAAGGCAAGGCTCAGGTAGTTCTGGCCGCTGCTGGCAGCTTGCTTAGTCCAGCCACTGATCTTGACAGGGATTTCACCCCGATCATTGGGGTTGGCGTTCATAACATAGCTGGCAAATGCCATCCGATCCTCTTCCTTGATGCTGAAGACGCCATCAAATGCCGGGTAGTTGCGGCTGGGGTCGTAGCGATCTTTGAACCGCTCTTGCAACTTCTCAGGTGTGTTCTTAAACAGTGCGCCGTTTGCTTTGAAAGTCATTGGTTCTCAGGTGTAATGGTGTTGGCCTTTTCGTATTGCTCCACCTCGGCCAGGGGATAGAGCACGCGACCGTTGATCTTGGTAAAGGCAGGCCCAGTGTTGCTGGACCGCCACCTGATCAACGTCTGGCGGTGGAGGTGCCACCGCTCAGCGAGTTGCAGATCAGTAAGGAATTCAGAAGAGGTCATCAGGCTCGGTTTCAATAACTGGTGCAGACTTTACCTTGGCGTTGAGATCGTCAACGTTGGCAGAAACTTTGACGGTTTGCACGTCGATCACCTCCTCCTGGGTCTGCAGGCCAACCAGAAGGTCGCCGGCAAAGAGACGCCCCCAGAAGGCTGCGCTTCTGTACCTGATCATCAGCTCCGGCATGGTCAGCCATTTGCTGGCAGCCTTGGTGGCCCATCCTTCTTTCTTGGCCATTGCCATCGTGATGGTCGGGCCCTTCAACTCTTGGTTGGTCTTGATGTCAGTGGCAACGGCGTAGCAAGCAAGGCTGTCACCACTGCCACTGATTTCAAACCGCAATGGCGTAAACCGGCCGCAACCATTGACCATAGCGATGATAAAAGCGCTGCTCCAGCTGGGACGGCCATGGATAATGTGCAGGTGCTGCATACACAGGAACGGCGAAATGCCCATCCGGTTTGCAATTTCAAGCGCCACCAAGCAGTTAGCAAAACCTTGTTGGCCCTGAAACTGGGGCGGGATCAAAGTGCTACTGGCCAATGCTTTAGCAATGCGTTGAGCATCTTCGAAAGCTTGGATGCCAGAGAAGACTGAGTTGCTGGTTGTTGTTGTCAAGGATGAGTTGGTGGTCATTGTCGAGTTGGTGTAGGGGTGAAAATTCGCCGTAAAGTTCAAGTTCTTTGGCTTGACGAGCTTTTACTGCTTGCTCAAAAGTTTTATGCAAGCCTAAGTGAAAATATTGTTTACTAAAAGTTATATATGCTAAATATTTTTGGTTTTGCTTGCTCCAAGATACGCCACGATGGCCACTTGTATTGCGTTTTGTTTTTTTAATGTTAAATATATTTTGCGAATGGGTGGCAAGTCTTAAATTGCTAAATTTATTATTTAACTTGTTTTCATCTATATGGTCAATACTTAACTCTCCAGGGTCGTGACCAGTATGTAAAAACCAAAATATTCTATGAGCAGGATAACGTTTTCCTTTGTATCTAATACGCCGATAACCCATGGTTACAACTCCTGCTGTTGCGCCAATTTTTATTCCGTTGCCAGGGTCAATCAACCAAGTGCCTATGCCGGTACTGGGATCGTATTTTATACATTGGGACAACTCTTCAAAAGGTGGCATTGAAAGGGAAGCCATTAGTACATCTCAATCTCGGTAAGGGTTGGCAATGTTCCATCAGCCTTGGGGCGCATCCATGGGGGGAGGTTGATGACCTCAACCTGGTCGCTGTAGCCAGGCCAAAAGTCAGCAGCTTTGCAAAGGCCAAGCTTGTCCAGATCTGCGCGAGCAGCCTGGCCGCCGATCTCAACCATTTGCGGGTCTGCAACATACACCGCACAGGCATATGGTGGTTTTTTCTCAACGGCAATAAAAATAAATTGCTCTGGACGTTTGCCCGTTGCTTTTTCAATGCCGTCTAAATACCACGCAGCCTGGACGTGGTAACGCCATTTGGCGATCGACTGTTGGAATGATTTGGCACTGGCATCCTCCGTAGTTTTGAGATCCACGATCATGCTGCCGTCATTTAGCAGCCAATCGGGGCGGCACTTGCATTGCAGGCCGCTGATCTCGTCGTGCCACATGTGCGTGGTCTCTGCCTTACCGGGTAAGCCGAGCAGATATGCGGCAGCCGGGTGGCTAAGCACTGATCGCCCGATCTTCATCACAAGGTCTGCATCCTCACGGCTGATGACCGTGCGGGTGCCAATGGCTGTTTGGAATACTTCCCATTCGGCCTTGCCAACCTTGGTGCGTCGGTCCATGCCAACAGGTGCCACAACGTATTGGGCATCCCACTGGTCCAGCTCAAGAACGTGCGTATGTACCGCAGAACCGATGGCCATTGCAGCAGTAGGCTCCTGCGGCACACGATTTGGATCCAAGTAGCGTGCCCAAAAATGCAGCGGACTTTTGGCCACTAAATCAAGGTGGCTTTTGCTGACGGCTGGATGGGCGTGGTAGGTGGCGTTATTCATTCCGGCATTTCAGGGTGTGCTTTCCATTCACCGCACCAATCATGGCTGTGAACAAAAGGCCAAACTGTCATTGGAATTAAATCATCGGTAGTGGGTTTGGCTTTTGTTATCACCAAAGGTTTTGGAGCATAACGGTGGCAAAAACAGTCCAATCGCCAGTCGCAAGTCGAACAAGCCTCTTGCTGGTGTGACCCAGTCATTCGGGGGTGGTTGCGTGGAACTCCTAAATCCTATACCATCAGCGCACCCATTGCAACCCCATGCAACTTCGTCTTTATCAGCAGGAGGCTGCCTGCGATCTCGTCGCCATCCTCGGCCAGCAGTTCATCGCCTACCTTCGCGGAGAGGTCCGCACAGGTAAAACCTTTACCGCACTTGAAACTGCCCGCCGGCTGGGCGTGCTCAATTGCCTCATTGTTACCAAAAAGAAGGCCATTGCCTCAATTGAGGCAGATCGTGACGCCCTTGGCTTGACCTCCAAAGTCGAGGTGACCAACTACGAGCAGGTGCTTAAACGTGCTGGTCGCCACTACGACCTTCTCATCATTGACGAGGCGCACAGTGTCGGTGCCTATCCCAAACCCTCCAAACGCTGGCATGACCTGCAATCCATTCATTTCAAATACCTCCTGCTGATGTCCGGTACTCCATCGCCGGAGTCTTACAGCCAGCTCTACCACCAATTTGCCCTAGGCCCAACATGCTGGTCTGGCTACCGCAACTTCTACGACTGGGCAAAAGCCGGATACGTGAACATCGGCACCAAATACGTCGGCACCGGCCAGCAGGTCAACGACTACAGCAAAGCTGACGAGGCTCGCATCATGGCCGATATCCAGCCGTTAACCGTCACCATCACCCAACAGCAGGCAGGTTTTACCACCCAAATCGAAGAGCAGGTGCATCAGGTCCAGATGAAGCCGCGCACCTACCGTCTGGCCCGCCGCATCATGAAAGATGGTGTCATCGGTCGGCCTGACTGCCGCAGCGTCCTGGCCGACACCGGCGCCAAAGCCATGTCCAAACTCCGCCAGATCTACTCCGGCACCGTCATCACCGAGGCACATGGTCCCGTGATTTTTGACCGCTCCAAGGCCCACTACATCCATGACCACTTCGCCGGGCGCAAACTGGCCATCCTCTACTGCTTTAACGCAGAAGGGGACATGCTCCGCAAGGTCTTTGCCGACACCTGCACAGACAGTCCCGAAACCTTCAACGCTGACCCAACAGCCACTTACATCGGCCAGGTCCAGGCATCCCGCGAAGGCGTCAACCTATCCACCGCCGATGACCTCATCTTTATCGGCATCGATTACTCCGCCTTGTCCTACCTTCAAGGTCGTGACCGCGCCAGCTACCTTGGCCGGGATCGGGCCAACCGTGTCCATTTCATCTTTGCCGCACGCGGCATCGAGCCAAAGGTCTACGCTCAAGTCCGCGATAAGCAGAATTACACCACTGCGCACTATGCGGCAGACCGAGGCATCCTTTCAAAAGAAGCTGATCAAGCAGTACGAAGCTGATGGCTGGTACGTCTTGAAAGTTATCCAATGCAACAAACCCGGCTGGCCGGATCTAATGCTGTTAAAACCAGATGAGCTAAGGCTTGTCGAAGTCAAAGCCGCAGACGGTCGCGTCTCATCCATTCAGGCATACCGCCACGCTGAGCTGCAAATGCTCGGTTTCAACGTAGAAATCATCAAACCATGAGCCTTATCGAACAACTGCACACCCTGCCGTCCGAGTGGGGTTACGTTGCAGTCGGCCACAGCAAACGCCCATACCAGGCCAAGTGGCAGGACAACCCGCTTAACCAAGATCAGCTCACCGCTGAGATCGAAGCTGGTCGTGCCCACGCCATTGGCGTCATCGCTGGCCCGCAGTCCGGTGGCCTGCTATTCGTCGATCACGATGGTATCTCCGCCGGTGAGGTACTTGAATCAATTGGTGCCCCAAGCCGTGATCTACCCAAATCGTGGGCGATGACTTCTGGCCGCAATGGCCGCTTTCAAGTCATCTACAAAGTGCCAGTCCAATATTGGGATCAAATTAAGACGCGCAAGATTAAGTCTGGCAAATACGACGAAGACGGCAACGTTGAGCAACTTGAACTCCGTTGGATCGGCTGCCAATCCGTAGTCGCTGGTAGCCACCCAATCACCGGTTCCTACCGCTGGCTCAAAGGTCGAGCACCTGCTGACCTGCCGCTGGCTGAAGCGCCTGTGGCATTGATTGAGCAAATGCTCCAAAAGGCACCTGAACCTGTGCAACCGCTTATTCCACCAGCGCCCCGCAGGAAGGAACGCACCGACAGTGAATGGGCACGCATCTGGCTTGACGCACTTAACCCATCACGAGCCTCCGATTACGACGAGTGGATCGCCGTTGGTATGGCGCTGCAATCAGTTGGGGACGACTCATTGCTGACCGATTGGGACCGCTGGTCAGCACAATGCGCCAAGTACACGCCTGGATTGTGCGACGAAAAGTGGCGCACCTTTGAACCCGGCGATGGCTACAGCATCAAGGCGCTTTGCAACATGGCTAAGCAAGACGGATGGCGGCCAAAAGAAAAGCTCAGCCGGACAAAGCCAACTGAGCCGGGATTCCTTTCATCCGACACCAAGATAACAGCAAAAGAAGACGATGACGATAAATACAAACTTGAAAAGCTTGAGGCCAATAAACTCCTCGATATGCTCCGGCCAATAGGCAGTGCTGAGTCAAAGTTTCGTTACAACATCTTTACACAGCAGATTGAAATACGCGGGGAGGTGGCCAAAAACATTGAGCATTTTTATCTTGAACTGTCAGAACAAGGCTACAAAGCATCAAAAGAAGTTGCCATGGATTGCGTTGTAAAAGTTGCACATGAACATGCTTATGACCCTGTGCGTTTGTATCTTGAACATGTAGAGGCGCAAACATCACCGTCATATATTGATCGCCTTGCGTCTACATATTTGCGGCCAGAAGACTGCAATCTTGCCCAGCCAACTCTTTACGACCACATGATTAAGCGCACGCTTATTGCGGCAGTTCGTCGAGTGTTCTTGCCCGGTTGCAAACACGACCACGCTTGCGTACTAATGGGAGATCAAGGTGCTCGCAAATCATCCTTTTGGTCGGCCATTGGCGGCCCATTCTTTTCCGATGCATTAAGAAGCATTAAGTCCAAAGATGACCTTATGGTTTTGCACCGCAGTTGGATCATGGAATGGGCCGAAATTGATCACATTGTTGGGAAACAACACGCAGGGGAAATCAAAAGTTTTTTGTCCCAGTCCACCGACTTGTTTCGTGTGCCTTATGGCAAAGCAGCCGAAACCTTTCCCCGTCGCGGAATCATCGTCGGTTCAACCAACCGAGACAGCGGCTTCCTGGTCGATGACACAGGCAACCGCCGCTTCTGGGTCATACCCGTCACATGCACGCTTCAAAGGCCCATAGACGTGCCCAATCTCATGATTGAGCGCGATTCCATCTGGGCAGCAGCCATGGCCGCTTACAGGGCCGGAGAGACCTCTGTGCTCACCACCGACCAGGAGCAACAGGTGCAAACCGAGAACACCTCATACCTCGTGGAGTCCCCTTGGCTTGCCCCTATCGATGCTTGGCTACGGGCGCCCCACAACCGCGCCAAAACCATTACGACCGGCCTGCTGTTGGCCGAAGCGATCCAAAAACCGATCGAGCGTCAAACCCGTTCAGACCAGATGCAGGTTGGAAGCATCCTCCGCGACCTCGGTTACGCCAAAAAACGCACCAAGGTCGATGGTTGCCTGAAATGGGTTTTTTTCCAACCTCGGTAGAGCAGGTTGGAAAGCGAAAAATCCAGTCACACAAAGGCTTTATCTATCCTTTCTAACTATCTAACCTATATATAAGAGTAGTAGTAGTAGTAGTAGTAAGGGGTAGGTAGGGGTACAGACACAGGGTGCGGGTAGCTCCTAAGAGAAGGTTGGAAAGGTTGGATGTTGGAAACGGCCTCAAGCGGCCTCTTCCTGGCCGATCCAGTCCTTCAGCTCACGCACGTACCCCCGGAGCGTTGCCGCTTGGCTGAGGTGCTTCTGATCGCCACTGGCGAGGTAGAAGGCCACGTGACGGTCCACGGCATTCAGGCATTCCTTGATCAACGGGTTCCACGGCTCCCGCACCGGCGTATTCCACTCGCGCTTGCTCACGGCTCCAAGAGTCGTAATGGTGTCTGCCTTAGCCTAAGAAATATTGGGCAACACGCCAGATGGCTGAGTTCGCAATTGAGTTCAATCCAGAACAAATGATTGGCAAGCTGAATGACCTGCAAAAGCTTGTCATTCCAAAGGCTGCTGAGATGGCCCTAAATGAAACTGCGTTTGCCATCCGTGAACAAATGAAACAAGAAATCAAGAATGTTTTTTACAAGCCAGTACCCCTTACGATCAACAGTACGTTGTACAAGAAAGCTTCAGGTGACCAGCAGCAACTGCAAACCACAATTTTTATCCGTGATGACGTTCCAAAGGGCAACGCACCTTCGCGTTATTTAAATTCACAGATCAATGGCGGTTTGGCTTATCGGACACGGTTCGCCAAGAAGCTTGGGAATATGGCCGACCCTGATGAATCTGGTGGCAATGCACCGATTTTGGCTCCTAATCGAGTAATGGCGCCTGCAACCGGATCCAAGAACGTGAGGTTGAATCAATACGGCAACATGTCGCCCGGTCAATTCACGCAGATTATTGCTGCGTTGGAAAACTCAAGCTCCGCTGGTGGTGGCAGCTGGCAGGGCAAGGGTGGGGTGAACTATGTGTACTTCAACCAGACCATGGTTGATGAAAAAAGGCTGCGCAACACCAAGCCAGGCATTTTTCGCATCAAAGGACGTGAGCTGAGCCGTGTGATGACTGAGATACCCACGCCTACTAACACGGGCAAGTTCAAGTTTTTTGATATTGGACGTCAGATTGCTGAGACTGAATTTCCAAAACGATTTTTCCAGCGAATTATTTTGTAACTCAGTTCTTGCAAGGTATCGGTTTAAGGGGCTCAGTTCCTGCAAGGGATCGGTTTAAGGAGTGCTCAGTTCTTGCGGGGTACCGGTTTAAAGGCGGTTTAAGGGTTTTGCCTTAGATGCATGTACTATCTGTAGTACAAATACACGCTAGTACACCTGGGCTATAGTACAGACAAACGGGGAGTTTGCGTGTACTACTAGGGCCGATTAATATTTTTTAATATTAAATAAACTGATTAAAAACATAACAAATACTTATATTTCAAAATACAACAATTCTCCCCGCTTGTGCCTCTAACTTGATATAATTATTTCAAGTCGCAACTCGCGACCCTAAATCTAATCAAATGAACATCACCGAAAAGAACACCAAGGCCGAGATTGTTTCCGCTTCGTGTGAAATTATCGACAGCCAAGCAGACATCATCAATCAGCTCCAAGAGCGTCAGCTCGTACTCTGGTCCCTGGTCGGCGTGCTGGCCGTGCTCCTCGCCTTCGGCGCTTAGGTTACGAATTGTGACAATCCCCCACACTCTCCATGGTGTGGGGTTATTCTTGTTTTAGCGGGAGAGATCCCGTTCTATCCCATCGAATGTTTCAAAATGTTTCAACATCTTTCGCGCCTGCTCGATCTCAACCTCAAGCAGAGCACCAGGGCGGACGGTTCGCAATTCTTCGCACTTCACGAGGACGCCCCGGATTGGATGAGCCAAGCCTTGTTCGCCTGCCACCAGGACGAGCACCCCAACGACTGGCGGTATTCAACCGTTAAGAAGCTGGCGGAAGACCTCAGCCAATACGCCTACGCAGAGGAAGCCAGGGAGCACACGGGGGACACAGCGGACAATCTGAACGTCATGTCCCACCACCAGCTCTTTACCTGGTACGCAGACTGTCCTAGCAGGGCCTCCTACGTTGATCAGTACAAGAGCGACTTCGGCGCTGAAGCATCAGAAGATGTGATGTCCGATCTTTCTCTTGGCCACTGGTACGCGATCGAGCAAATGCTAGGAATCCTGATCAATCACATCGAGGACCAAGTAGAAGCCTGAACCTAACAGTCTCCCTGCTTGCATAACCTACCCCGCCACCAGGTGGGGTATTTTTTTGTGCCT
>Ga0209500_10002221_pt1 | contig 14002 bp, 10 predicted proteins | sample S_140212_EF_Meta_FD_187323 | JGI IMG/M metagenome (GOLD analysis project Ga0209500, IMG submission 187323) | Freshwater microbial communities from Lake Simoncouche, Canada to study carbon cycling - S_140212_EF_MetaG (SPAdes) (version 2) | ecosystem: Environmental > Aquatic > Freshwater > Lake ... | reverse complement strand
CAAGTTCCACCGTTGATTGAACCTACATTAATATCGAATAGATAAGTTCTAAACTCATATGTTGCGGCATTTGAAGTGTTTGATGCAGTTTCAAACTCTATTGATTTAATTCTTGCGGTACCAATTTTCGTATTGGTAATTGTTCCTGTAGAAGTAACATTTATACTTGAGTTTGGAACACAATGCAAATCAACGGTTGAGAATGTATCAATTGGCAATGATCCGTTTGCTGTGTTTGCATAAACATAGTATCCATAATCAGCAGAAATTCTTTTACCAACTACATTATCGGTTGTTCTTGGTTTATCAAAAGTAATTATCGTTGGTGCAATAGTCTCATATTCATAACCATAGACATAAGCCTTACCAGGAGACAATATGACATTTGCTTTTGCTGAATTTGCCGCACTTGTTTCTAGTGATAACTGAAATGGGCGAACAGTATAGTTACCAGATTCATCATAAGTTCTACGAGCAAGTGTGTCTTCTAATACTGAGTATAGAGGATATTGATTTGCAAAAGTTAATACACCATTTTCAACACGAGCCAATTCAATAAATTGAGAAGTGTCGGTAGAAGTTAATGTTCGTGTTGCAAGAACCAAATCAACCTTGTAACGGTCAGAACCTGGTGCCTGATAGTTTGATGCATCTTGAGCCGGGTCAAGCAATGAAGTATCTTGTGAAGATACAACAACAGATTCGGTTATTTCAAAACCAATTCTTGCATTTGCTGTTGCATTGCTATACTTTGATGTTGCAATACTTTGAGAACTATTTTTAATGAAGAAACCATCATAGAAAAACACACCTTCACTAATAGAAAAGATTTGACCTGTTCCTACACCTGTTGTTGCAATATTTGCAAATGCTGGTGCAGCTTGAACTGTTTGAATCGTTTCGCCAGAGGTGAATGTGTTACCGTAAAGTTGCTTTACTAAAAGTGTCTTAGGATCACCTGTTCCAGAATCGGCATCATAAACAACAATAACTTCACCGCGCTTTGAACCATCAGAGTTTGTTATTGATAGACCGTTAAAATTACTTACCGAAACGGCTGTACCGGCATAATCAGAATTTAATTTAAGGTATGTTGCATCTTGCAGAAATGTTTGTCCACCAGTTACAAGAGAACCGTTCTTGAAAATATGATTACCAAAACGGCTGGTTTGATTCTGTAACAGAGTTTGTAACTGTGTTAGCTCGCGAGCCTGTACCGCATATCCTGGTTTGAACAATAGACGAAGAAATTTTTTGTCTTCGTCAAAATCGTCATAATACGGATTGACATTAAAATTGGTATTTAACGACATTAAATAATTCCCTTAAAATCTGATAACAAATTTGATATTTTCGGCTTGGCCGGCTGCTCTTTGAATCTTAGTAACATCTTCAGCATACTCAATATCACCAGTATATGGTTGAAATTCAGGATCATACTTTTTAACAACTGTTCTATTGACACCTGATGTTGCACCAATCAAAGTACCACCAACAACTACAGTACCTCTCACCTTAGTTAGGCGAACCTCATTTGATGTTTGTGAGTTAACAAAACCATAAAAATACGCACTATTTGCTGCACTACCCTGATATACAAATTCATCTTGGGTAAATGCGGTACCAGCAACCATCGTCAAATTGACAGTCTGTGATATGACTGTATTTGCATTAGAAGTTGAAACTGTTGTATTCGAACCATATTTATACGGGTCTCTCAACAAACCATACTGTCTTATTGAGGTAGAAGAAGAAATTAATCCATTTTCTGTTGAATCGACCAGGCCAATTCTTTCAGAAACCATAACATTGGCACCGTTCAATTCTTTGGCTGGATTCATTCCGTGACCAAATTTTGGAGGTAAAACCACCCTAACATTTGCATTTGTACCTGAACCGTAAATTACTGCATTTGCATATGAGTATCCAGTACCGTCAACATCAACAGTAACTTTAGAAACTGCACTATTTACGATATTGGCGCTGGCGGCTAGACCTGAACCGTCACCGTTGATGTAAACTCTAGTAGTAAAAGTTAAGTTATTACCAGTACCACCACCATTTCCAGAGGTTGCAGAAGATATTGTGATGATGTTTAGAATTGTATTTACAGTAGAAACTAGAGTTCCTGTTGCAATTCCAGTACCAGTCACTTTCATATTTGCAGCAACATTGGTTGTATTGGCCAATGCAATTGTTGTTACACCAGTACCAAAAGCTGTTGCACTTATTGTTGGATTTGCATAACCTGTACCACCATTAATAACAATAATTGAACTAACTCCACCGTCAATCACACTTGTTGAACTAACATTATAGTCAAGTTTTGAAGTAGAAGTTGGTGCTGGCATCCATGCAGAAGTCAAAAACTTATTTGAAGGTTTGACATTGTATAGGTATTTCCAGATAAATCCGTCTGCGGTACGAATTGTACCGTTTGCGGTACTATAGTCACCTGAAGGTTCAACGGTAGAAACGGCATTTGCATTATTTGACAGACACTTATAGACATTTCTTCCGCTAGTCATAATATACATTGGATTACTGTTGCCACCAGCACCAATATCGGCGGCCAACAAATCACCGGTTGAAATCTTATCATCAAACTGTTTATATCGGCTGTTTACAGTCCAAGTTACACGCGGAACAACCAACTCAACATCGTTACCTGTAATTTTCTTTGCTGCAAACATATTGTCCCAAACAGTTTTCTCATCAGATGTTGAATCTACGATAGAGTCTGGTGAGGCTTCGTTTGCATAGGGAACATGATTGCCAATGAACAAGTAACCGACTGTTGGTTGCGGTTCGGCAAAAGATTCTTTGAATTGCTCTGCGTTATTGAACGAGAGTTTTTTAGATGTGTATGAAGTAGCCATAGTAATTCTTTATTTATGTAACGATTACAAGTTCTTGACCGTTTGCAATTTGAGTAAATGCAGACGAAACTGTTAGTGTAGTATTACTGTATATACTATTGATTGTTCTAACTTCTGAACCAACTGCAATTTGTGTTCCAATAGTAATAGTGCTATTGGCATATGCAGTATTAAACAGAGTGTTACTACCAGTCACATAGATGCTGTTATTTACATTTACGGTTCCAGAAATAACATTGCTTGAGTATCCAATGGTAGATAAGTTGTTAGCCTCAACAATTTTATCAATTTTGTATTCAGCATACTCAACAAAACCTGCTGGGTGAACCAAACTTTTGAACAACTCTTTAAACTTGGCAAATTCTACTTTTGAAGACAAGACATATGCATAGTCAACATAGTAGTCTCTACCTTGTATAACTCTCTCTGATGCAGATAGAATACTGTCTGAGGTAGTCCAACGACCAGGGAATGTAACGTAACTTGGTTCAACCTGTGCGTTTGCGGTTGCAGTTCCATCACCTTTCTGTGATAGGTCAATTGTTGGAGGTGATTGATAACCTGAACCAGCATTTGTAACTCTGATTTTTAGAATTGCACCAGGGTCTTGGTCAGCAGTCGAGAATAGATTTTCTCCGCTACCCATCAATGCAGTTACTGCCAAGTTTGCATTTGCACCTACAACAGAAGAAACATTGATTGTTGGTAATCTCAATTCTTCGTAGTTTACACCACCTACAGGCAATGCACCATACAGGCCAATTTTCTTACCGCCACCGGTTGTTGTATAGTTGAAATTTACATTGACATTGAGTGATGTATTAGAAGTGATTGTATTGATATATCGTGATTCATTATTAATTATGATTCGATCACCAACACGCAACTCATCTAAGAAATAGGTATTTACACCTAAGACGGTTACATTCGTATTTCCATAAGTGTTTGCAATACCTGTGATGCGAGGTGGTTGTAACTCTACCTGAGTAATTGCACCAGTAGAAGAAACATTCTTAACAGCTGCGGCCGCACCAAATCCAAAATTCATATTACCTGGATTGATAAACAGAAGTTCATCACCTATTCTATAACCATCACCGCCATCATATATGGTTATTCTTCCTAGTGAACGAGTTGATAGAACATGTTGTTCTTCTGCTGCGCCGTTAACAAATGGTGCTGAGTCAGCATCAACAGTTGGCACGGTAGAAAAAATTGCATTAGCAAACAAAACTGATACATTGGTAATTGGGCCAATACTTACCACGTTTGAGAAAGCCAATGCATCTATGATTCGTGACTGCACATTTTCTGATATAGAAGTGTTAGGAAATCCGTAGTCAGCTGCATTAATAGTTATTGATTCATAGTTAGCAATTCTTGTCGTATCAACAACAAATGTATTTGCAGTATTTGCACCAGAAACATCAACACCGTCAATTGCAAGAACCAATGATGCATTTGCTGTTGCACCAACAACATTGACATTTGAGCCAACTTTAAATCCTGCGCCGCCGGCAAGAACACGCACTTGGTTAATAAAACCAGAGAATACTTCTGAAATAATTGCTTCACCAAGTTCTGTTGCACCACCGCCGGTGATTGTAACCGGATCACCTACATTATAACTTGCACCACCGTCTGTGATAGTAATTGTTGATAATGTAGATAGACCTAAAACTTGTATAGTTATCAATTCATTATTGTCACCAATAATGTTCAATACACCGTTTTCGCCGTTACTGAAAGTACCAACAAGTGTCTTATCATTTACATATAATTCAAACGCTGATTTTTCATTAATAGTTTTTTGTGCAACTCTCTCAACGATAGCATATGCGCCTGATGTAGATCCGGTTAATTTTCTATTCTCTAATGATGCATAGTTAAAATTGTTGTATAGAATTTTAACTTGAGAATTTGCAGAGGGCGCTGTATCAAATAGAACTTTCTTTGATTCACGGCGAACTTTATAACCTGTTGTTTGCAGAGTGTTATTAACATAAACTGAAATATCATCTAAACCTGCAATCTGAGCCATTTGAAAAACTGTGTTACCTGATGCAGTAGCACTAGAAGATGTGTTGCCGTTTGCAGTATAGGTACTGTAAACGCCTTGTGAAATACGGAATGCTTTTTCAATCAACCACTTTCCGTCAGAAGTACGGAGAACATTACTCTTTGGTTGAATGACTTCAACTTCTTCATCAAACAAAATTCTGAAAAGTAGTTTGAAAGATTTTTCGTTTCCTTTTGCCAGATACAAAGGCAAAAGTTTCTTAATCATTAGTGCCTTATCTACACTAATATCTTTTGGCAATAACGAAGCAAAGGTGTTAAGGAATTGATCCTCAAATTGGTCTATAGAATAATCTACGTCTGATAGGTAACGTAGGTCTTTAGACTTTACTATTAAATCGTTTTTCTTGCCAGTCTGTTTGTTTTCTAGAAACTCATAGTAAGCTTCAAGAAAGGTGACAAACTTAGGGTATTCGTCACGAACAAATTCTGGTACCTGACGATTAATCAGTAACGATGTTTTTTTGTCAGACATTATCAGCTGCTATACTGTGTCAATGTTGTAACGATTGAAACTGGATCATCTTGGTCGATTGTCAAAATGGTATTTCTGATTGACTGTATGATGCCTTTTTCTGCCTCGATAGTCAATTGAACTAAATTGTCTGAAGAGCTTACAGACAAGAATCGTATGTCGTTGATGTTTACAATACCATTATCATATTCAATAGTACCTGCATTAGCATTAATAATTTGTCTCTGTGCAAGTGAATCGTAATAGATTGTTCTTAGAACACCAACTTTTGCATCAACAACAACAAGAGCTTCTGCACCGTAACCGTTACCGCCGGTGATACTCACGGTTGCTTGTGTATATTCGATGCCTCGATTTGTAACAAGAATTTTCTGAATTCTTCCGTTAACAATCACCGCTTCAGCTGTTGCATTTGATCCGTCACCAGAGATAGTAACTGTTGGTGCAGTTGTATAACCAACACCAGGGTTAGTTACCAAAATCTCTGAAATGCCTGTATAAGATTGTGGTGCTTCATCAAACTGTGCTGTTCTACGAACACCTGATGTATCAAAAACATCAAATTCTGTTGACTTCAGTTTGTTGGTAATTGTTCCGCGATGAATAGGTACATTAAACTTAACTGTGTAACTGGCTGAGTTGCCGATGTTTGGTTCAAAACGGCGTTGAACACGAACAGTTGCTTCCGAACCAATAATTGAGTTGGTATCGGTAGTATCAACAGCTTCTTGAAGTTTTGATAGAACAAAACTCGCACCAAACCTGTTTAGATTGGTGTCACGGTAACTTAAAATAGAATTGCGAATGTTTGTTTTGATTGCATCTTCTTTTAGCGTGGTCTTTTTAGGATCATACTGAACAGATGTTTCAACAATCAAATACAAATACTCTGGATCACGAATCTCTGACTGAACGGCTACAATAGATTTTGGATTAATAATATCAGTTATGATTCTTTGTTTTTCTGTCTCTGAAATGAAATAGTTAGTCTTTGGTTTCAGAGAGATATAAACTTTGCCATATACTGGCGGTATATCAGTCTCGCCACCCCAAACAGATAGAGAATCAATGCTTGGGTACTTTGAACGAATGTATGTTTCATAATCTTTAAATGTTACTAGACGATTTTGAGTTGCATACTGTGCTGCAGCAGAATACTTTACTGAATCTACTGGTTCACGAATTGCACCACCAGCAGCAATGTCATTAACTACAACATCAACGATACTATAAATTCCAATAGGACCGTCAGGTACAAAACCATTGGCTTTGTTTGCAGTAGTGCCGTTAGTAATCAAGTAACTAACTGAAACTGTTGAACCATCAACAAGTTGTTTAGCAATAACACCATCACCAAAGTAAATCTCATAGTTGCCATTTCTGGCTTCTTGTATGAAATAAGCATTTGTTGTTGGGTCTACATCTAATACATCACTAACATGGTTGTATACTTGAGTTGCGGTGTTACCAACATTATCTGTCACGGTAACATACAGAGTATTGGTGTCGATATTGTTATCGGGTAACTGAAATATAGATTTTGGATTTGAGTTACGAGTAAACGAAAAGTTGTAGTTAACCAGTCTACCTTCATACAGACTTACATTTTCAAATACAAACTGAGTGTTAGATTTTGTTACTGTATAGTCTTGTAGAGTAGTAAAATTGTATGACATATTATCAATCAAGTTTGATGAAAATGTCTGACCTCTAGAAAGAGTTAGTGTTCCCGGTGTTGTATCGTTTGTTTCAACTGTGATTGTAGTGATTGCTCTTGGTGCAGAGTATGAATATGGAATGTAATTTAATGTCTTTGCATGAGACACAACAGAATCACGCAACATCGCGGTGTCAAGGAAAGCCTCATTTGCCACCATATTCAGATAATAGGCATTGTAATGAGTGTTGTATGCGAGAATATCTAATAGAACACCAAGACTTGAACCTTCAAAATCGTAGTCGGTAAACTCTGACTGTTGTTGTAGGTAAGACTTTAGATTGTTCTTGATTTGGTCAAAATCAAGGTCTGTAATTTGTAAACGAGCGTTAGCCATCTATCGAATCCGTTCAAGGAAGAAATTAATTGTGACGGGCGAAGTTTGATTCACAATATAAAATTCCATATAAACTTTGAACCCATTGTTATCGAAATCTGCATTAACCTTAAGGTTTATGATACTGGCCCTAGGTTCATAGTTCTCAATCATTCGTTGTATTTCGTTTCTTATGGTTGTCGCAGTAACAACATCAAGATTTTCAAACAACAACCTACGGACATTAGATCCAATCTCTGGTCGGAATGGCTTCTCATAATGGTTTGTCAGTATCAAATTCTTCACGGAATTGATAACCGACATTGCACCGAGGTTTCGGTTAATGTCTTTTTTGACTGGATGAATGTTAAAATTCAGATCCAGGTCTTTAAATTCTCTAACTATGTCTGTGGTTACGGTTGCCATGCTTTATTTATGAGTTAATTCTAGAGAGTAACTTGTCGGTGCCAATATAATTATTGGCTAGATTGTGTTCAATCTCTCCAAGATTAGAAAATTCTTGTGTTTTTCCGTAGTCTGCAATAACGGACAGTGAATTTCTAAAGAAATTTATGTCGTGGTTTCTTCTGGTTTCTATCAAAGTGTTTGCATTAATCAAATGTGTAGAAATGGTATTTGCTTGAGCTGGAGTCAAATTGCAAATACCTGATGAAGCTGCAATATTAACTGTTACATTGTCAGCCGCAAGTATAACATTATTAGCCGCCAATTCATCAGGAATGAAAAAACTGGTGAAGTGACCCAACATTGGTGAAGCATTCATTATGCCATCAGATTCGTGAGTGATATAAGTCAATAGTTTACCAATACCTGCTGCAGTTTTTCTGTATGGAAACTGTCCAGCCAAAGACCCACCTTGTGTCATATCTGCAACACCAGAAATATTATCAGTATGTCTCTTAAACAAATTCAATGAAATCATCAAACTACTTGTATTAGATAAGATAGTGTTTGCAGCGGCATAACTCACCCAAGTGTTTGCGGGGTCATTGTTTGCAATATTATACATCGTATTGCAATGAATAAACAATGCAGAATATAAATCTGCCATAGGATTTTTTACATATCCACTGGTGTTACTATCTGCAATATCTCTTTTCTGCCAATCTTTCATCAAATCAGGTGTTGAATTTAGATGAGCCTTTGCTTCATCCGATAAGTTGATGATGCCTAAATTTGTATCATCAAAATTGTAACCTAATCTTGTGTAAATTCCATAATTTGCCATTATTTTTTCTCCATAATATATTAACAGGTCATTATTGGTGTTTGAGTAGGTATTTGAGTAGTTCCAGGACCACCCATAACACCTCCATGTAGGTGTGTTGTGTATTGAATTGCCCAATTTAGTAAATCATAAAAACCTACAGAAACACCTAATATGTTTGTGCTGACAATTGAAGTTAGAAATGGTGTCGTTACACTAAAACCAAAAAGACCACTTTTAGTAGCTATAACTGTTCCAGGAACTGCAACAGGAACACCTAATGATAAACCACCATCTACAGAAACAAAACCAAAATGCCCTGCACTTACACCAACTTTTGCATCAAGTCTTGTTTCAACAGTTAATGCACCACCAATCCATCCAGATCCAGATACATTAAGTTCTGAAGAGATAAACACTTCTCTATATGCTGATAGTCTTATTGCTCCAAATTTTAATTCATCTTCAGAAGCAGCAATCTGAATATCATTATCACTTGACAAATTTATATCGTCAGCAGACCTAACATTTGTTTTTCCAGCAACCTGCAAATTGTAGTCACCGTTAACTTGCAGGTTGTAGTCACCATTAACTTTTAAATTGTAATCACCTAAAACTTCAATGGTACACTTACCTTTAACACGAACAAACTTGTCTTTAATTGTTATCTCATAATCATCACCGAATACTTTATGTACCTGGTCACCGTTTGGATGCATCTCAAGAAATGTTAGTTTCTTTCCGTGTTGTAGACGAATTCTTTCTCTATCAGGTGTATCATCCATTTCAAATAAATGACCAGACTCGGTCTGCTTTGCATCGTTGTATGGATAAAGCGGTTTAAAATTTGCGTTTGAGGCAGATTCTGGCTCTGTCCAACCAGAGTCAATGTCAAGATTTGGTATAGTGTTTAATGAATAGATTGCCATAATTTACTTTCAGAATGCAGGTTTAATAGCTCGTGCAATGTATGCAGTTGTCTCTGCGGTAGTAGGAGCTCCCCAACTTGCCAATTTATTTGTCCCACCTAAAGTTACAGAATCTGTTATTTCAGCAACAGCAGGATTTGCTGTATTATATGCTTTTATAGTATTGTTTGCAGCATCTAATTCTGCCTTTGTAACTGGAACTAACAGTCCAACTGTTAATGATGTAGGAATTGCAACAGCTAATGCTACAGCTTGAGAAGTTGCACTTATAATATCACCTGTAGCTGAAACAGCATCTTTAGCAGCATCAACTAACACATTAAAATCTGCTGTTGGTCCCATGATGCCTGCAGCTTCATCTGCTGCTAATTTTTCAGCATTAACTTCATCAACTAAACCTGTTGTTGCTTGTTTCCATAAATCTACAAAAATACTTGCAATCAATTTCAATAAACGATACAAACAACCAGCAAGTAACTTTGCTAATATAACTGGTAAACTTAATACCCATTGAATGATAGCACGAAGTTTTGTAACATACGCTAGAACAACTTTTTCAAATTCAATAATTGGTTTTATAACTTCTTTTTGAATTCTTCTTAATTCTGCTGCATAACTTCTTAATAGATTAGCTATTTTTGTTATCTCTCCAGATGGGTCACCAAAAGATATTTGTTTTAGAATCCACTTAAGAGCTTCTCGTATTACATTTGCAACGGCCTTGATATATTTTCCCAATTCAAAATTCTTTTTTAATTCAAGAATAAAATCGCAAACGTGTTCTCTGTTGTTGTTTGTAAGAGTGATGATTGAAGGTGTGATACCGTAACAAGTACCAGGAACATTTGATGGTTGTCCAGATTGTGGTGCATCAGCACAAATAGGTGGATTTACTTCTCTACTTTCAACTACAATAGCTCGCTCCGCAACTATAATAACTTCTATGCCTCCTGATGCAAGGTTTCTACCATCTACAAAATTTTCAATGACAGAATTACTTAAACCTGAAGCTATAGCTAGTTGTTTGTAAGAAGTAATTGCAGTATCTAGCAATCCATTTAAATTAGCTATATCTTGTTTAGTTTGTCCAGGTTCAGCAAGCAATTTTCTATAACCTTCAATTTCTGCTTGCTTATCTGAAACAGCCTTATCTGCTGCAGCTTGACTCACCACTTCTGTTACATTTGACAGAGCATTTGCTTGAACTTCTTTTATAGTTTCAGCCATTTATTTTTCCTTATGCCTTCAATCCAGGTAAAACACCCATCATAACAGGCAATTGTGCTTGTTCACCGTCCATAAAGAATCCAACAACCCAATCGCCCACTCTAGGTGAAGAAAAATGTTTTGAATCATTTAAAGGTATCATTGCTTGTGCCCATGGTAAATCTTTAGTAGGAACTATTTTTGGATCATCTTCATGCCAACCAATAATTCTTACTTGGCAACGGCCAACAGTAAGTGGATCGACACGATTCTCTATTATGCCAACCCACCAGATAAATCCGTTTTTACCTATAAAGTTTTTATTTTCCATTATCAGAATGGTCCTAAGAATTTCGAATCAGGTCCTACATTATAAAATGCTTTGTTTGTTGAATCTGTTGCAAGTTCTAAAACTGTTTCGTGTCTGTCACCTTTAATTATATGTCTTGCAGCTGTAATTATATATTTTGCAGTTAACGTGCTGTCCATTTGGTCTAAATCTGGATCTTTAACACCTTTAACAGGCATCTTCATATTGACAGTAAGACCTGAAGTAAATCCAAAATCTCCTGGAAGATTTACATGCAAGATTGTTTGCAGTAAGTTTGTTATGATAGCCGTTCTCTGAAAAACATAAGTGTGTGTATCATCAATAATTTTGCCGGTCTGTATATCATTTTTTCGTATCCACCCACTAGAATCTCTTGAGGTAAATGTTGGATACAATGATACTTTAGAGTCATACATCTGTGAGGCATCTAATCCAATTTTATTTCTGCCACCGACAAAATTTGGATTTTTATTTAAGTGTGATTGAGGTTGCCCATAAATGTCACTATAGTCCAACTTAACATAGTTCTTTTTTCTGGTCAAAGGATCAATTGTAATCAATGTGCCAGAATATACACCGTTACTTATGTTCTCTAATAGGTTGAATTGTCTTACCGCTTCAACATCTCTAGCACCATAAAAATCTCTTCCTTTTGAATCAGAAATATTTTTAGGTTCATATAGTATGTCTGTAATTGGCTTCTCACTTATTAGAGAAGATAATGATGCAAAATAATATCCGTATTTGTTTTCAAAGAAAAATAAATCAGGCAAGTTTTCCTTACTAACTGCTCTCTTTGTTAACCAATTCATCGTATCAAACGGTGACAAGTTAGGAATAATAACTGTGTGTATACCTTTAGTGATATCAACACGTTGAGGTCTTTTGATTTGCAATATCCGATTCATTACCGTTTCTGCTATACGGCTATGTTCGCCAACAAAAGATTGTCTTATTTTTTGCTGTAATGAATATATCATCTCATCAGAAATAAAATCTAAAACAAAGAGTTCAGAATTTTGGTTGTAACTTGTTCTTTTACTTAATTTGTATATACGAAAAGTTTTTTTAAATGTAAGAGGTGATGATGAAGGTTCATCAGATTTGCTAATTTCAATTTCAATATATTCACTACCATCAAGAGTTAATTTTTCTGCTAAACCAACAGAATCTAAAAGTAATACACTACCACGCATACAAGGCATGAACATACTATCATATATGTTCAGTTCTTGGTATACTGCCCTAATATCTTTATTTCCAAATTTGGTAATGAGTTGTAAACTCTTTACTGTAAATTGGGTAGGTTGTCTAAGATTTAAACTCATCTATTAAAAACTTCTATCAATTCTTGTTCAAGTACCTCTGCAAATTCTTTTTTCAAAAGTTTAATTTGTCTTTTGTTTTCGTTCTCTTCATTTTCATAGTCATAGTAAGATTGAGTTTCTTTAGATATTACTATCTTTACTTGGTTGTTATCCTTTAAAGTTACAGTTGATGTGCTAGTAGCGGTATTTGCGTAGGTATTTGCATCAACAATAACACGACTCTCAATAGATGTTGGTGTACCAACAGTAGTTCTTGTTTCAACCAAAATATATGAGTGTGTATGACCTTGTGCCCATTCTAATCCTGTTTGACCAACTGAAGCATTTGCACTATACTTGTCTGTTACATAACTAATGAATGTTCTGTAATTAAGTGGCCAATCATACTGCGGATCAACAATATCATTCATTGCAAGAACCAACCAATGTCTTTCTGGTTGGTCGTAATATTTTGCAGCAATAATTTCTGGTGTATCACTATCTTGGATGTTGTATTTTTCATACACAGAACTGTTACTTTTAAATGCTTGTTCCATTGAAAAACGAGAAACAATATTTGTAACAGTATCTACACCTATAATCTTATCTTCTAGGCTATAGATTGTTTTAGGAAAATTTATAAAATATTTTGACATAGTTAATATCCAGATATATTCAATTCTAGAAATCTATAAAGTTTGCTGCTACTTTTCGTTCGGCATCAAATTGAGAATTTAATTGAGAATTTGAAAGTAAAGGACTACCTTTAACAATGTATTCTGTTTCCATAAACGATAGACCTAAACGGATTGCAACAGGCATACCTGTTCTACCCATTGTTGGTGTGCGTTCTCTTTCAACCTCATAGGCTGCAAATCCGTTAGGTGCATAATCCGTTTCTATGTTAGTCAAAACGCATGTTGAAATCTTTGGTATGTTTGGATTCTCTGTACCATTGTAATAAAAAGATATATCAAATTCAGAAGGAGGATACATGAAGAATCCACCAGATCCAGCAATTATTTCTGGTGCCTGATGAAATCTTAATTTATCAATAATATTCTGAACTTCTACAGCTTCTTTTTCATCTCTAGGTGTCATCAAAAAATCAAAACGAAATTGTCTGAACCCTGGAGAAGAATATAAAATTTCTCTCATAGGATTCTGTACCATACCACCACTACCAGCAGTGAAAAGAACTTTACCTACATCACCAAGTTTATTTGCAAGAAAGTTAAAAAGGAAAGGTGCTGCATTATTGATTTGACCGTTTACGCCGCCACCATTCTTATATGTGTCAATTGCAGAACTAGCATAACTACCCAAAGCTTGAAGACCGCTATTGCCTAGAGCTAAACTACTATTGTATTCTTGTTGATAATTGAATTTTAAACCATCAGGCATATACAGAGCAACAGTATCAGCAATTCTCTTAATTGTTCTGATGCCTACATTTGGATCAATATTTTTTGCCAAAGTTTTTACGCTATCTAATCCTGCGCTTAAAATACCACCAGTTGCATTATCTGCACGCC
>Ga0209500_10002219_pt1 | contig 14006 bp, 15 predicted proteins | sample S_140212_EF_Meta_FD_187323 | JGI IMG/M metagenome (GOLD analysis project Ga0209500, IMG submission 187323) | Freshwater microbial communities from Lake Simoncouche, Canada to study carbon cycling - S_140212_EF_MetaG (SPAdes) (version 2) | ecosystem: Environmental > Aquatic > Freshwater > Lake ... | reverse complement strand
GGGGTTGTAGCCCTCGATCATGTCCGACACCACCGTCGCTGGCCGCAGCGCAGCAATCGTAACTGCCACTGCGCTCGTCCACTCTACAAGCGGTTCGGCAGTGCCATCGATCAAGAATCGATAGAAGTCGCGGTCTGTGAACGTGCCAAATAGTTGTCCGGCAACGGCTCCGGCCTGCGTGACAACGCCCCGCGTGCGTTCGATCCGCGGATGGATCATTTCATGCTATCCACAGTAGGTCCACAGCTGCCAGTCGATGCCACGATCAGGCAGCATCAGGCGACTGATTCACCCGACGCTGGCCCGGGCGCCCACTGCCCTCGAGCCCACTTCGGCCCTCGCAAGCCGTTGATGGCTTTTTGATGGGCATCTCGTCGCAGGCGAGGAAACGAAGGTTTCTGCGATTGTATGTTTGCGAAAAAATCATAGACTTTTCTTCGCATTTGGGATTTTCCATGGGCGGAACTCGCGTAAGGCAACGCCACCGATCATTCGTCTGACAATGTGCTTGAATCGCAACCGTGAGATTATTGATGCGACCACAACGACCGCCGGACTTCTTTACCCGCGAATACCGAATCGCTTTCACTCTCGTCGAACTCCTCGCGGTGATCGCGATCATCAGCCTATTGATTGCGCTCCTGCTGCCGGCCATGCAAGCGGCGCGGGAGTCTGGTAGGCGGGCGGGGTGCCTGAACAATATCAAGCAAATGTCGCATGGAATGCAGTTGTTCAACGAATCGCTGGGTGTGCTGCCACCGGCTCCCTCCGATTGTTGTCACGGCACCTGGCTGGTGGCGCTGCTGCCCTACATGGAAGAAAACAACGTGTTTCAGGCCTACATTGGTTTTGGTGTAAAAGGCGCCTCGACGCCGGCAGCCCCGTGGTATCACTTGGCACCGAACACGGCAGTAACGACCAAGCAGTTGAGCTTTGCTACCTGCCCCAGCGATCAGATTTCGACATTTCCTTCTTCGCCGCCGCTGACGAAACACAATTACGCAGTGAACTATGGCAATACGGGAATAGATGCCAGCAGTGCGTTAAACTCGACCACGATGGTCACTCCGTATGGCTATAAGATTGTGCAAAACTACAATGGAGTCACTTTTGCCGGTGCGCCCTTTGAGTCGGGCAAGAAAGTCCCGGTCGCTAGGATTCGGGACGGCCTTACCAACACCCTGTTATTGAGTGAGTTCGTAAACGGAATAAGCCGTAATAGTTCCAATTTTGATGTTCGCGGATTGATCTGGTGGGGCGACAACGCTGGTTTTTCGGCCTACTTAGCGCCAAACGCCTTAGCACCGGATGTGTATGCACAGGCCAACTATTGCCAACATCCCCATGCCAATAATCCTCCTGCTGTCGTTGCCACATCAGCCCTGAATGCTGTGATGTACGGCGCCCGCAGCCGGCATCCGGGCGGTGTCGGCGTGGCCATGTGCGACGGCAGCGTCCATTTCGTTGCCGATAGCATTGAACTGAGTATGTGGCGAGATCTCAGCACGACAGCGGGCAAGGAGACAACGGTGCTGCCATAGGCATTTGGCAGGCTGCTCCCGCATCATGTCGCCCATGAGCCATGCGAATTCTCCTGACCAACAACACGCTAAGCGCTCGTGCCGGATCGGAGATGTACGTCTATGGCGTAGCCTGCCAACTCAAACGCCTCGGCCACCAACCGGTTGCCTATAGTCCCGATCTGGGCGAGGTGGCAGAACTGCTGCGGGTCGCTGGCGTGCCGGTGGTGTCGCGACTGACCGAATTGGATTTTCGACCCGACGTTATTCACGGCCACCATCACGTTGAAACCATGACGGCCTTGGCCTGCCGAGACCGCGTTGTCCGGGAGGCCAACGTTCCAGTCGAACAGGTTCAGATGCTGTTGAACTTTGCCGACATGGACCGTTTTTTGCCACGGAAGCCACTGCCTGACAAGCCAGCCCGCGATTGCTCCTGAGCAACACTGCGCAGTACATCGACCACGCGGCGGCCGACAACTACGCGGCCACCGTGCGCGATGCCTGCCTCTCCCGCGGCATCTCGCTGGATGTCCACGGCAGTACGTCCGGCAACCCCACGAGCCATCCCGAGGATCTGCTCCACAACTACGACCTGGTACTCGCCAAGGGGCGCACGGCGATCGAGGCCATGGCCGTTGGCTGTGCCGTCGTGCTCTGTGATCTGGCGGGCTGCGGGTCGATGGTCACAGCGGCCATTTCGATAGCCTCCGGCCATTGAACTTCGGCCTGCAGAGCCTGCGGCCAGCCGACGCCACCCAAGAATTGCTCGCCACGGGCGCCTACCTGCAAACGCTCGACTGCATCCTCAAGGGCAAGAACATTGCAAGCCAGCCACAGCAATGGCACGACAAGCCACCCAGGATGACTCATTCGTCGATTTGGCACCGGCTTCTGCGACTGAAATGGCCTTGAGCGGTGTCTCTTGAGATCGCTACTCTCCCGCGTCTGCTGGCCGTGTGCAAACGCCTGCCCTTAAGAATTATCCACTCTCTCTTCTCAAGCGAGGCCGTCATCACATGCAACTTTTTAAGTTCCTCCTCGCTACGAACTATGCCGCGGCCTTGGTGTGCTTGTGCCCGATGCCTGCGGTGTGCCAGACACTCCCGGCCGCCTCGGTGCACCCTGCCCTTTCCGATGCTCCACAACGCACAAAAACCTCACGCGGACATGAGGGGGATCCTGTCAACATAGCCTTTATCGGATCCGAGACAGACTTGCACAGAACGCTCTGTCTTGCGGGCTGGTTTGCGGCCGATGCTACCACGCTCAAGACATCGTTCAAGATCGTAGCGGATGTCGTGGTTCGCAAACCGTACGACCATGCGCCGGTGAGTGATTTATACCTCTGGGACCGCAAGCAAGACGCTGCTTATGAACAGCCCGTTGGCAAGAGCCCCAAGCAGCGGCACCACGTTCGCTTCTGGCAATCGGCCAAAGTAAACGAAGAAGGCCATCCGCTCTGGCTGGGGGCCGCGACGTACGATGAGCGGGTTGAACTCAGTCGCACTACCGGCATCACTCATCGCATCGCTCCGGACGTCGATCGGGAACGCGACAAAATCATCCACGACGCACACGGGTCCGGGAGCTTAGGAAATGCCTACTTCGTCGAACCGTTTCACCGAGTGATGACAGGGAAAAACGGCGGAGGCGATCCTTATTTTACAGACGGTCGCTTGGCTATCGGCATCATCTCCGTGCGGCGGTAGCCACCTGCACGTCTCTTTGAATGCCCGCCCCGCTGATCTGTCTCCTTTGACGAGAACGCTTACCGTTCCACCCGTGTACTGTTTCCTCGGGCGTGCATTCATTTTTCACACTAGACAAACGGTGCGGACAAGAGCGAAGCTATGATGCCGACTCGTTTTGAATCCCCCCCAATTGACCGTATTGCCGCCTAAACTGACTGCAGGCAGCTTTGTAAAGAAACGCGCCGTGAGCGAAACCAACATTCTCAAAAAGACAGCGATCCAGCAGGCTCAGCTCATCCGCGACGGCGAGATTTCTAGTGAAGAACTGGTGCGGTTGACGCTGGAACGGATTCACCGCTTCAACCCGATTCTCAACGCCTTCGTGTCGGTGTTTGATCGTGCCATTGAAACCGCGCGACGCAAAGACCGCGAGCGGATTTCCCGGCGGGGGGCCTTGCCGATGTTTCACGGCGTGCCCATCGGCATCAAAGATCTCAATATCGTTCGCTGGGCGGCGACTCGCTTTGGCTCACAACTCATTCCGCCTTTACCGCTCCCATTTGATGACTACACCGTGGCCCCTTTGCGCCGGGCTGGTTTTGTGATTCTTGGAAAGTTGGCCACATCGGAATTTGGCACCATGCCGGTGACGGAGCCCGCTATCCATCCGCCCACAAGAAACCCTTGGTCGCTGGAGCACTCTGCGGGCGGCTCCAGCGGCGGTTCGGCAGCGGCCGTTGCCTCTTGTATGTTGCCGGTCGCGCAGGGCTCAGATGGTGCCGGATCGATCCGCATTCCGTCAGCGTTTTGCAATCTCTACGGCTTGAAGCCCTCCCGCGGACGAGTTAAGAATCAATTCGGTCTGCCTGATCGCCGGGTGCTCTATACCTCTGGCCCCATCACCCACAGCGTCGATGATGCAGCTGCGATGCTCGATGTGATGGCAGGACTCGTGAATGGCAGGCCACACTGGGCGCCTCCGCCGGAGCGGCTCTTTTCTGAGCCTGGGCACGCAGGTGCCAAACGCATGAGGATTCAGTTCGTGACACGCACAGCCCTAGGGCCAACCCACCCAGACATTCTGAAGGGATTCGTCCGTTCGCTATCGATGATTTCTGAACTTGGACACCACGTTGAGGAGGGAATTCTGCCAGACGGTTCGCTGGAGGAATTTCTTCCGCTGTGGCAGCATCAAGTTGCACAACTGCCGCTCTTCCGATGGAGCCGCACGCAACCGGTTACATGCTGGCTCGGCTCAGCCGGCCGGATGCTGAAGTCTCGCGACATCGCCACGCTCTTCGACTCGCTCAAGGCTAGGTTTGAGCCCGCGTTTGCAACTGCCGATATCTGGGTGATGCCGACTGTTGCGCTGCCTGCCCCTCGCATTGGGGCGTTTCGTGGACTGCCCGCTGCGGAGGCATTCGCCGGTGCCGCGAAGCTGGCCGCTTTTACAGTCCTTATGAATCTGGTCGGCCTGCCGGCAGCCAGCGTGCCGATGGGATTCACTCGTAAGGGACTACCGATGGGGTTGCAGTTGGTTGGCAAGGCCTTTGCGGAAGATGATGTTCTGGCCCTCTCGCGGCAACTGGAGCAGGCGATGCCGTGGCGGCACCGCACACCGTCGATCTAAATTCGTGTACGCTTCAATGCCAGTGCTTGGGCAAACACGACTTAGCCTCGTAGAATTCAGCCCCGACGGCCTGAAGGTTTTGTTACCGGAAGTTGCACATACCATCGCTTTCCTCCCCTAACGCTCAATGACTACCCATGAAGTGGCTCCTCGTCTGCGTTCCGCCTGCTCTTTTTCTTGGCTGGTACGATGGAAGTCCCCTGCTCGTTTTTGCTCTTTCGCTTGCGGCAATTATCCCGCTGGTGGAGTTGATGGGCGACGCCACCGAGCACATAGCAGCCAAACTTGGATCCACCGCCGGTGGCCTTCTCAACACGACGCTGGCCAACGCGCCAGAGCTGATTATCGGACTCGTTGCGCTCTCCAATGGGCTTGGATCAGTGGTGAAGGCCTCGCTCACAGGCTCCGTCTTAGTGAACCTGCTGGTTGGCATGGGCATTGCGCTGGTGTGGGGAGGCAGCAAGTATGGCCCGCAGCGACTCGAGCGAAAGAAGCTCCGCAGCAACGGATCCATGCTTCTGATCTGCGCGTTTTGCTTAATCGTGCCGGCTGTTTTTAAAATTGGCACACCGGATGGTACTCGTGGGCTATCGACTGAGATTTCGGTTGTGCTGCTGTGCATCTACTTTGTGAATGTTCTTGTCACGCTTTACACCCACCAAACGATCGTTGATCAACATCCTCATAGCGAGATCGAGGAAGCGATTGTGGAGCCTCAGCCTGGCTGGCCCATGCACACAAGCGTGGCTGTACTAACGATTTCCGCAGTGCTCTTAGGATTCGTGAGCGAGTCGCTATCAAATTCTCTTTCGCCCACAGCCGCGCAGTTGGGCCTGTCAAACACATTTAGTGGCATCGTGCTTTTGGGCGGCGTCGGGGGAATCGGCGAGGTGCTGGCGGCCCTGCGTTTTGCAAGAGCCGGCAAGCCATCGCTGGTGCTAAGTTCCACCGTTGGTTCGACGATTCAACTCGTGTTGATGGTGGCTCCGCTCCTGGTATTCGCCGGATTGCTGCTCGGCCAGCCCATGGATCTCTGCTTTACGAGCTTTGAGGTCGTGGCCATCGTGCTGGCCGTCGTGATCACAAAAGAATTGATCGAGGATGGCGAGTCGAGTTGGTTTGAAGGCGTTCTCCTACTGGGCATGTATGTTATTTTGGCGGTTGGATTTTTTCACCTGCCCGACAGCGCCGCTGATAGCGAGCAGGCCCCGAGCATGAAGCAAACGATGAGTCTGCAGTCGATTCCCTGACCTGGCCGTCTGCAAGGGAGCTGCCGCTGAAACACTTTGACGCAATCGTTGTGGGCACGGGAGGAATTGGCAGCGCGGCTCTCTACCATCTGGCGTCTCGCGGCGCGCGCGTGCTTGGACTCGACCGTTTTCCCGTGGCTCACGATCGCGGCAGTTCACACGGCCACACGCGGCTCATCCGCCGGGCCTACTTCGAGCACCCACACTACGTGCCGCTGCTTGTGCGAGCGTACCAACTGTGGCGTGAGCTTGAGCTCGCAGTCGACCGATCCTTGCTTGTCGAAACCGGGCTCCTCATGGCTGGGCCGGCGACTGGCGATGTGCTTTCTGGCGCCATGCGATCCGCGGCACTTCACTCGCTGCCTATCGAGCCACTCTCGGCCAGCGAGGCGGTCACTCGCTGGCCTGGACTCCAGTTGCCCGAGGCATGGTCGGCGGTCTATGAGGCCTGCGGTGGCTATCTGCTTGTTGAAGAGTGCGTACGATCGCATGCGTTGGCGGCCCAGCGTGCAGGCGCGATTTTGGAACACGGCGTGAGCGTGCGAGGCTGGCACTCGCCGAAGGACAGCCACAGCGTGATCGTCACGACCGATCGCAACACCTACGCAGCCGATCAACTCATACTCGCCCCAGGCGCCTGGGCATCCGACCTCCTGCAACTGCCAAATGTATCCCTCCAGGTGCTCCGCAAGTCGCTCTTTTGGTACGAGCCACAGCCCGCCTCGCACACGGCGTACGACGCAGGCCATTTTCCGTGCTTCGCATTTGATGCACCCAACGGTTTCTTCTACGGCTTTCCTCGCATTGACGCTCGCGGTGTAAAGATCGCTGAACACACTGGCGGGCGTCCGCTGGACGACCCGCTCGAGATTGATCGCGGCATCGATGCAGCCGAGCAGGGCCGCGTGGCACGGGTGCTCACCGAGCATCTGCCGGGCATAAGCGACCACTGTACGGCCCACGATGCGTGTCTCTATACGATGTCGGCCGACAAGCACTTCGTCGTCGGACGGCACCCAGACCATGCACGCGTCTGCTGTGCCGCTGGGTTCTCGGGACACGGGTTTAAGTTTGCCAGCGTCATTGGCGAGATCCTGGCGGATCTGGCAACCGTTGGCCACACCGAACTGCCGATCGATTTTCTCTCGCCAGGTCGCTTTTCGCGTTCATACAATAAACGTCCGTCAGATTAGTACCGGTCCTGCTTTCCCTTGGGATCCTTTGCGTATGATCTCGCGCCACACTTTTGTTGGCATCCACAAGGTCAAAGAGTTGTAATGGCATTCGTTGGAATTGAAATCGGCGGCACGAAACTGCAGTCGGCCATCATCGGTCACGACGGTTGCATTCTGCTGCGCACTTCCGACCTCGTAGACGCCTCGGCAGGCGCCGACACAATGCGGGAGACTCTCGCCGCCCAACTCGCTTGGCTGGTTGCAGCATGGCGGGATCGCGATGGCCAGAACATCGAAGCGGTGGGAATCGGATTTGGAGGGCCGGTGGATCGCGTGCGCGGCGTGATCGCCACCAGTTTTCATGTCGCAGGCTGGAACGGATTTCCGCTGATGGATTGGGTGGCAGGTCAACTGGGCGGCCTACCTACCGTACTGGAAAACGATGCCAATGCGGCGGCCCTTGCCGAAGCCACCGTTGGAGCGGGCCGCGACGCGAGGCTCGTATTCTATTCCAACTCCGGCAGCGGCATTGGAGCGGGTTTTGTAATCGACGGCGTGCTCTACCGGGGTCGAGGCTCCGGTGAAATGGAGTTGGGGCATCTGCGTCTCGGGACGGATGGCGGTATTTTGGAAGACGCGGCCTCCGGATGGAGCATCGACAGACGCGTTCGCGACGATGTGGCAAGCCACCCAAACGGCGTCATGGCAACCCTCGCGGCAGGCCAGTTAGCCGATGCCCGAATCCTGCCTGCGTCGCTGGCGGCTCACGACGCAGCCGCGGCGACGATTCTGAACGATGCTGCGAGACAGTATGCTCTGGCTCTCTCGCATGTGGTCCATCTCCTCAATCCGGAGGTGATCGTGCTGGGCGGGGGTGTCGCCGAGATCGGCACGGCCTGGCGCGACCTCGTCAGTGGGCACTTGGAAACATTCCTCATGGCCCCCTTCACGCCCGGTCCATCGGTGCGACTCGCGGCACTCGGACAAAATGTCGTGCTTGTGGGGGCTGCTTTGGCCGCTGCCGGGATCGCCAGATCGAGACGCCCCGCGATTGGATGATTTGGTACGATATCAAGCGTACGATTAAGTTGCATGCACAAGGACTTATTTTTGAACGCTCCGCCTACCACCCCAGATGGCGACTCTCCCGCACACTCAGCCCCGCAGCTTCGCCAGCGTACGATCGATTGGATCGACGGCTACGTAGCGGCCCAGAATCGTACCCTCGATGCGGTGCCAGCCGAGGCGATCGCCAGTGCGATCGATGTGATTCGTCTTGCCGGAATCGAGGGGCGGAGAATTTTTATCTGTGGCAATGGCGGCAACGCGGCCAATGCTTCGCACTTCACCACTGACCTCGGTAAAACGGCCTCCGCTGGCGTACCGCGTCCGTTCAAAGTTCTCTCTTTGGCTGATAACGTGGCGTGGATGACGGCCATCGGTAACGATTTCTCATTCGACGATGTCTTCGTGCGGCAACTCGCCAATCATGCCGAAACGGGAGACGTCCTCATTCTCTCAAGCGTCAGTGGAAGTTCACCAAACCTGCTCGCCGCGATCCGCTGGGCCCGTGAGCATAGCCTCATTACGATAGCGCTTGTGGGCAGCCGGCGAGGCACGATCGCCGAACACGCTGATCACCTTATCGTGATTGACGAGAGCCACTACGGCCGCGTAGAAGACGTTCAGATGAATATCCTCCACATGCTTTGTTACGCGACCGTAGAGATCCGCTAGAGCCGCATGCTGATCTTTTTTCCTACGTCGCGCGATGCTCTGAAGACCTCTTGCGCGAAAGCATAAATTCATTCCCCTCGGTGTCGATGCACATCGCCAGATGTGGCGGCTCGCCTCCTTCTGGCTCTGGCTCGCGGCTCAAAAGCCCGCCTGCTGCAACCACTTCCCTTGCGCCTGCTATCACGTCTGGCACCTGAAACGTCAGCCCCGTCCACGTTCGCTTGCCTTCGCCGCCGCCATGGACGGCAATCACGGAACCCAGAATCTCGACCTCCGCGATCACGCTGTTTTGCTTGACCACGCGACCGCCAAAGGCCTCGCAGTAAAACCGCACGGCCCGATCCATATCGGCGGCCCACAGCGTATATTTCACCCGCTCAACAATCATTGTTCACTCTCTTTTAATGGTCCTGCTGGGACACGAGTTTTTACGTGGCTCAATTGACGACGTTTTGTGGTCGGCCCTCTTGAAAGGCACGCACGTTTGCCGCTGTCACTTCCAGCAGGCGACGGCGGGCGTTGCGCGTGGCCCAAGCAATATGCGGCGTGATGATGCAGTTTTTTGCCGTGAGCAACGGATTGGAGATCGACGGTGGCTCCACCGACAGAACATCCAGGCCCGCGCCGGCAATGCGGCCGTCATTGAGCGCACGAGCCAGATCTATTTCATTCACGAGACCGCCCCGAGACGTATTAATCAGAAATGCTGTCGGCTTCATCTCCGCTATCGTTGCGGCATTCACAAACTGCTGCGTCTGGGGCGTGAGCGGACAATGGAGGGTGATGACATCGCTGTGACGCAAGAGCGTTTGGATATCGGTCGACTCCGGGCAACTGCTGGCACTACGGCGATGAGCAAGAATTTTCATCCCGAAGCTGCGACCGACCGTGGCTACTGCCTGCCCAATTCGGCCATAGCCAATAATCCCGAGCGTAAGGCCGGCAAGTTCTACGAGTTCGCCATCCCAATAGCAAAAATCCTGACTCGCACTCCAGCGGCCTTCCCGCACGGTCTGCGCATGGTGGCCGGTCTGATTAGTGAGTTCAAGAAGCAGAGCAAACACAGCTTGCGCCACGTTAGGGGTGCTGTACTCGGGCACGTTGCAAACGGGTATGCCTCGCTGACGGGCCGCCTGGATATCGACCACATTGCAGCCTGTCGCCAACACGCCGATGTACTTAAGACGGGGCAAGACTGCGATCGTGTCGGATGAGAGCGGAGTCTTGTTCGTCAGCACGATATCGGCGTCTAGAGCCCGAGCAACGGTATCGGCATCCGCCGTGCGGTCGTGGAACGTGCACGAGCCGAGTTGCTGAAGTGCCTTCCAGTCGAGGTCGCCTGGGTTGGCGGTGTGGCTATCCAGAACGGTGATTTGCATGCGTGGCTTTATACCAGACTTTTTGCCGATGGCCGCTCTACCACCGTCAACCATCCAATCACAGCCTCACCATACTCAAACCGCAGCACATCTTCTGCTTGGGTTACCACACGGTAGCCTGCGGCATCTACCACGGCGAGAAGGTGATTCTGATGGTGCGTGAATCGTCCTGAGTCGGTGAAAACAAATGGCGATACTTCTCCTTTTTCTACCGTAAAACCAAGTATGCCTCCCGGCTTCAGGTGCTTGAAGGCAGCGGGCAGCACCTGCCCCAAATCACCAAAATAAATGAGCGTGTCGCACAGCCCAATCACGTCGTACTGCCGGGCTGGATCGCGGCTAAACCATTCGGTGAGCTCGGCTTTTTTGAGGGAGTCATAGATGCCTCGCTGGCGGGCCTGATCGATCATCGCTTCGGAAAGATCGACCCCTACAAGGCACTGCGTGGCTGGTTTGATTGCGAGCCCAAACAGCCCCGTGCCGCAACCCGCGTCGAGGGCTACGAGGTCCTTGCGACCGGGCAAGGACCTCGCTAGGGCCTCCCACAGGAGCTTCGTCGCCTGATACTCCAATTCGTCGCACATGTTGTAATCGTAGAACCAAGCAAAATAAGAATAGATGTGTTCGATGCACGTGTTCGATGCACGGGATGGCGGCGATGCATCTCGCAGCGCGATTAAAAGGTGCTCGACCTCCGCATCCTGAGGACATGCCCGTTGATACTCCTCATACGCCGCACGGGCCTCGACACGGCGGCCGACGATATGCGCAGCCGATACCACTGCTGTGGATCGCTGGAATCGATTTCAACGGCCTGCTGCTGGCACAGAAATGCGGCCAGCACGTGATCGGTGCGTCGCAGTTCCGTGGATATTCTGCGCAACTCGTCGGCACTCGGCGGTGCTGTCGCGACGGCGGCATCGATCAACAAGCCCTCCGCGATCGCCTGAGCTATCCACGCCTCACAGCCGACAGCAGAAGATTCTCCGAGGAGAGGAGCCACCTCTGCGAGGATGTCCTCTTGCGATCGCTGGCCCCTGGTCAGTTCGACGATCAGCGCCGCCAACGGATTGAGCCGGTGCAGATGCCCCGAATCGATGTCGTACGCCAAGGCGCCGTCATCGCAAGGCGACACAACTACCGACGGCTTGAGCAATAGCCTCATGGGACCTCATGGGGGAAGGGTATCACGGAGGAGTCGATTGTGCATGGAAGAACTCCGGCTTCTCCATGAGCCTCCCGCACCGAGGCCCCTTATGATCGAGGCTGCGTGTCGGGACGGCCCGTGCCCCGGGAGCCGGGCGCAGCGCAGCCGGCATGCAGAGAACTGAGGGCACGACGCCCGCAGCGAACGTCCGGCGATAGGGCATGGGCAGCCCCGACGCTCAGAGAACGCGTGCGGATCACGTGGAAGCCGTATTAGGTATCGTCGCCCTTGCCCTTGGCACAGCCGGCACCGGCAACCCCTGCAGCAGCATTCCCACCACCGCCTTTTCCACCACCGCCGCCGCCCTGAGCCAGCACTTCCGAGGCTGGCAAACAAAGAGCACCGCCGACTGCGGCAGCCTTCAGCAAAACAGATCGTAAGAAATCCCGGCCTGCTGGCCGAACGCCAGCCAGCACAACGTTGATATGATTGAGCATGTGGTCGGACATAGAAGACTCCTCAAAAAGAAAATCTTTGCACGGCATGCATGCCATGTATGACATGCCACACTGGTGCTTTTCTTGGGCCTGTAATTCACTCAACTCCCTTAAAAGCTCAGAGTGTCAAAGGTTTCGTCGGCCATGCCTTGCATGCCCGCGCAACGCCGAAATCCAGGCCGCGGGAAGCATGCACGACAGAACAACCGAGCGGATTGAGTTTCTAGGGATCGCCGGCTCGGGCGGCAAAAGTCTCGTCCCTGTGGGCTGCAGCGACCCAATGCGACCTAGAGTTCGCTCAGGTGCGACGATAAATCGCCGTCGGTCATCTGAGCCAGCAAGATGCACAGATCGTCTGGCTGGATGGCATATTGTCCAAGATAGGGACGGCTATAGGCAAACAAAATCATGAAGCAGCAGGCGATCCCAATAGCAACCATACCCAACGCCATACGCCTTGCTCGGCGAGACTCGGCATGGATGAGCCCCACGCCCAGCAGCGTTAAGATGGCCAGCACGCCCACGATGCCCCACCGCGCCGGCGGCGGCCGCGTGGCCGCGATTCGTAGCCTCGTTTCTCGCGAGTCCGACGCCTGACGAAGAAATTCGTGCAGATCGGTGCGAAGCGATCCCTCCGGAATGCCACGAACGGCCGCGCGAAGGTTTCGCAGCGGCGGCGCGGAAACGCGAGGCGCTTTCAGGGACGCCATCTGTGGCCATTCTGTCACCACCAGAAAGTTGACTGCCTCTTGGAGCGAAGCCACCAGTGGCTCCCGCGTTTCCGGTGGGCTATCCTCAATCGAGAGGAGCATTTCACGGTAGGCCGCTGCCTCCGAACGCGATGCTTCCTCCGCGAGACTGTGCTGCTCCCATACAGGAATCGCAATAAACGAGACGAGCAAGCCAAACGCCAGTCCGATCTGGGCCGGCACTTCGGCCTCGAATCGACCTAGCTTGCGGCCTTCTATACCGGCAATCCACGGCACCAGAAACCGATGGACTAGAAGCGCAAAGAGCCCCCAATAGACAATCAAAAAAAGTGCCATGAGTGGCAGCGGTAGCATCAGGAGTTGATCAAAGTAACCCGGCAGCATCTTCATAATAGAATCCTCTCGTTCGTCTTCAACAAAGCACTACCGCCCACACGATCACAATCCTCGCATGGCCTAGGCATCAACGAGCTAGCTGTCCGTGCGCCTTGAGCCCCTCTGACACAGACCCCGCGATATCGCCTGCAATGCGATTTTGCTGCGTGATGTCGGCGATCCCGGAATTCGAGGCCACCAACTTGCCCACAACAACATATGGATTGAATCCTGCCACAGCTCCAACAGCCACCGTGCCTGGCATCATCCGCCCCTTGTCAGAAGTTCCCAGCAGAAAAAATGGCTGGCCGCCGGCAGTAAACGGATCAGACATCGACACATCCACACCAACCGTTTTATTCCCAACACCAAAACCAATGATATTCTGGGCCGCAGCGTTGCCTTCATCCAGCCCCACCACTTGCCCCGAAAGCCTCCAGCCATCGGTCGGTGGCGGCCCCGGATTATTCCATAAAACTACCGGCACTCCTGCCTGCGCAAGCGCATCGGCAACTTGCTTGGCAAGCGAAACACCGACGGGCGCGGTGCGGTCGTATCCAGTGACCATGTCGGCGGCGCGCGGCCGCTGAGACAAGAACTGCCGCACAGGACCCTGCGGAATCACGCTGGCCGATGCCTGCTGCTGAAGCTGTTCCTGCAAGCCAGGCTCCATTGAAAACGCGACCACATAAATGCGTGCCGGTGACGTCGCTGGCCATGTCGCTGGGGCTGCCCGCGCAGTCGATGCAAGCGGGCCCCAGCCAGGCGGTTGGGCATGCCCAACCGCCCCGGCGACATACCATGTCGCCAGGACGATCAGATTGCCAATCCCAACAAGCCACGAGCAAATACCCCAAATACCATTGGGTCGCAAAATCACACGCATATCAAA
>Ga0209500_10002216_pt1 | contig 14009 bp, 7 predicted proteins | sample S_140212_EF_Meta_FD_187323 | JGI IMG/M metagenome (GOLD analysis project Ga0209500, IMG submission 187323) | Freshwater microbial communities from Lake Simoncouche, Canada to study carbon cycling - S_140212_EF_MetaG (SPAdes) (version 2) | ecosystem: Environmental > Aquatic > Freshwater > Lake ... | reverse complement strand
GGTGCTAAATCCAATGGTGCCATTAACTGTTCGTAAGGCGTCAGTCTGTGAAAAATCTATTATGTCAATGGGTTGTACTGCTTCGGTACCAAAATTAAACAATCGTGTACCAGCTCTAAATTCCAACACTGGTCGTCTGGCACGGGCCAACTGATCCAGCACTGGTACTGTATTATTATACTCAGCTGAAAGATTGATCACGTCTATGTGGAACCATCTATTGCTACGGGTCCAGGCATTTAGATCTCGATCGGCTCGATTGATAGTGAGATAATCTGGCACCACGGGTGTATCTGTTATGTAAGTCTCAGGAGTCACAAAATCTGTCACTGGTAATAATTTTATGGCTGTGCCCACACCTTCAACATAGTATTCGTTGCCCGAGTAACTGGCAGGAGCTGTGGTTCCTGCGAATAAAACTTTTAGTCCATTAGTAAATGTCACGCCATTAGGGCTGGTATAATTTTGTCTGTCAACAATGTCGGCCACATTTAACACAGCATCTTCGGCTATGTCAACCAATTGTATTGTGCCAAACAGGTTTGGATCAGTGCCGTCTTGATAGTACAGCAACTCTCGCGTGGCTGTTAACGCCGGCATCACTACTATCAATCCAGATCCATCTTTGTACCAGCGTGTGCTGGCATATTGTACACCAAACAACACAGCAAATTGTGAAAGGTTGGCTATTGGTAAAATGTTTGTCAATTGGATAGTGGGTGTTCCGCTGACATCAACAATGCGTACCAACCATACAGAATTTGATTGATCATCGGTGGGATCAAATACCAAGGTACGATTTTCAATGTTGCTGACACCGTCAATACCAGAAGGATTTTGTTCAAAAAAGGTTGCCGCTGCTACGCCATCAATTTGATCAAAGTCCAAGGTAGTGATTAAATCCACAGTACCTGACTGTTGATTTGGAATTGATCCAATATAGGGCAAATTATAATAGTAACTTTGTGCTACTGGTGTAGGTACATCAAAAGTTATAGTGCCAAGATCAGTGCCGTTATTGGTGACACCGTATATGCTTCGACTGCTGATATTAGGAGTGGCCGGCACAGTACCATTAACACCAGGATTGGTTTGTATCCAGAATCCTGGACCTGTCCCTGCGTCTGCATCGACAATATTTAATTGTCCCCGCATGTTGAATTCAGTTGAACTGCAATAGTATAAGGTATCTGGAGCATCTTGTGGAACTGTAAATGTAATCAATCCTGTGACCGCGCCGTTGCGTGTGACGCCATCGTTGTATTGATTGGTTGATCCAAGGCTGAGTTCTGTCTTGATATAAAATGCCAACGGTGCAGTAAGAGTCAAATTGAATGTGTAGGTATTACCGCGCACCAGACTCAAGGTTGGGTTGCTGTCAAAGTCAACAATCCAGGCAGTGGTTCCGTTGTTGGCCACACGATACTGTATTGAAGCTTGATCATTTTGTGCTATGTTAAAATTGTAAGTGCCTGTGCGAGCCAATATCAAGTTTGGATTGTTGCCACGCACTCCTGAGAATGTGTAATAGCCATTGTTCCTGGTTACTGCAAAAGTTTGTACCAGCGGAATACCTGTGGCACTGACCGTGACAGCATCGGGCCCGTCTGGAATCCAGTAATACTGGGCATAGTTTATAAACTTGTCAAAGTCAACAAATGGATCCCAGGCATAGTAATCACTCTTGTACAAGTCAGACGGATTGTCAACCACAGCACCTTGCAAGGCCAGTGCATCATTGATTCCAGGATAAGTGATAGCATCGACTACCTGGCGAGTATTGTCAGGATTGATTTGGCAAACACCGGGCTCTAGTTGATATTGATTGCGTACAGCAGTGGGTTCTACCACGTAACGATCGTTGGCATTTACTCCAGGACCGATCCGACGGCCAATAAATCCTTGGCTTTTTTTAAATGCAGGTTCTTGTATCAGCTGATCTAGTGTGGCAGCTAAAAATTGTTTATTAACCGGAGTCTGAAATATCTCTGGAAGGAAATCTACTGAGCGTACATTATTGGCCATTAAATTACTCCACTACCAGGTGCCGTTTGTAAATTTGTGCTGGTGAGTGCAGTGATAACTTCTACATCATTGACTGTGGCACCATTGACAAATATTTGATTGGGAGCGGATCGTATTTCATACAAATCGCCAAAGCTCTTTTGTGGATTTAATGGTACTAAAACCACACTACTTACAACATCTCCAATCTGTTGATGTATAAACGCCGCAAGCTCACTGAAGTAAAATGTATCGCCAAAGTTCCACGCGGCTAAATCAAAATAGGTTTCCATTGTGGCCACTACCAGATTGCGTATCTCGCTATTGCTGGCAGTGCTTTGACTGTTCTGAATAACCTTGATAGTGGCCCTTAATGCTGTGTCGGCTTTGCGACCAAACAGGGGTTGGAAGTCAACAGAATTTATAATCAAGTTGTCCGAGATCATCTTGTAAGTGTCCAGCCCTGCATAGGATGTGGTCAATTCGTCCAGGGTAGGTGGACTTGGTTCTGACACTGTGCCAGTAACGTCCTTGAGCCAGTTCTGGTATGAGGTATAATATTCGTTAGTGACCACATACACATCAATGATATTTGTGCTGCCAGGATCAATTCGATTGGTAAGTGGGCTGTTGTGTCTGTATTGGAAATACAAATCTTGTCGACCAATTCTAGCCACATACGTGGTATTGACTGTGAGTGTTCTATTGCCGGCACTGTTTAGTGTCAAGGTATAAAAGACTTGATCGGTGATGACTTGTGTGGGATATTGAGCATAGGCGTAAAATACCTGTCCCACGGTGTATTGGTCCAGCACTAACAAGATCGTGGCCTGTGTGGGATATGTGCTATTGACTATGTCATTTTGCACCAAAAGATATCGTTGTAGGTTATCAAAGTCCACAGTTTGTTGGAAGAATACCAATTTGTTGTTGGCATCTACACCAGGAGCAACCAGATCGTCAAAGAAATCTGGATTAACTGGAATAGTACTACCTGGTCTAGTATCAAAACTGACCACTACCTGGAAGTCATCAGTGAGTCCGTCTGTCAAGACTGGCTGGGCGATAATAGGCAATCGAGTATCGTCAGGCAACGGACTATTTGAATCTGGTTGTGAATTAATTTTGAGTACGTTCACATAATCTCTAACCACAGTGCCAGTGCGACTGTCGTAAATTGGTTCGCTGGTGTAAAAGAAAAATCTTGTTTCTGCTACACTACCAAAGAAATAATCTAACGATCGTGATATCACAGTATAGTTTGCACCGTTGGTGGTACACTGGATCAACCAGCTGGCATCGCTGTTGGTGCTGTCTGTGTTGCCAGCGTTGGTTAGACTGAATTGTGCATTTGCATCTAGATTGCTACTGGTAATTAAATACCAAGTGGCTGTGAGATTATTGTAGCCAAGTCCAAAATCTTGATTGAGATAAATTTGATTTACTATGCTTTGTTTTAAAATTGTTGGTAGGTCTATCACAAATACCGGAATAACTTCTACAGGTATAGCACCTGTTGGTACATAGGTATTCAATACCACAGGACCTGTGCCGTCTGGTAAATTACCAAGTCCACCTCCTGTTCCGGCCAGGTATACTGCGGTAGGACTGGCCCATAGTTCCATTTTTTCAGTTGGCTGCGTCACTGTGCCAGCCTGCAAGCGATTTTCTGCATCAAAGTAATAGCCATCAGGCGGAACAAATTTTACCAAACTACCGACTGTGATATATTTGGCATTGTTGCTGGTGTAGGCTCCCACAGCAACTGGTTGTCCTGTGTTGTCCAGAAAATACCCAGTGGCTTCGTTTGTTATCACTGTGCTGAGATGCCAAGTATAGGCCAGTGCTGACAGATTGGGTCTTGGAAAATTAGCATAGTAAAACTGTTGCATACCGGCCTTGGCCAATAGCGGATTGATCTGATTGTATACCACATCGCTAATGTCGTTGATACTGAGCCAGCTGAACAAAAACGCCGGAGTCAGGTTACTTTCAAATAAAGCACCGTCACTGGCAAAAATATTGGTACTAGAATACTTGCCTGTACCGTCAACTAGATCAAGATAACGACTGGTTCCAATACTGGCACGATTTACTGCTGTGCTTTTTAGTATACTGTTGTATTGTGTGAATGGAAAATTGCTGTAGTCTTCGCCGTTGACCATTCTATTTTGTGTGTAGTATTGTGCAGGCGCTCGTTGTTTGATTTCAGCAATAGTTTCTCTAGCCTGGGCATTGGTCACTGGCTGAGTAATTCCACAAGTAAAGGTCAATGTTTCAATTTGTCCAGTGCGGCTAACATAGCTGATGGGTATCTGTACACTTTGCATTTCTTGAGGATTGATGATATAAGTCAATCCGTTACTGGCCCGCACATACGTTCTAAATGTGCCAACAGGAACGGTACTGAATATACCGTCACCAAAGTTTAAAGTAATCTGATCATTGGTTCTACTGGCTATACTATAGATGTTTTGTGTACCCGGAACCAACTGTTCAACTGCGGCTGCATAAACGCTTTGTACTGATTGCCAAAAAGTTTTTATATTTCCTACATTATCTAATTGGTATAACCATACGTCAGTGTTGTTGATACCGTCAATATTGATATTGACAGCACGATTGGTGATTCTTTCTGCTAGATTAAAATCTTGATTTTGTAGTGTACCTTGCTTGAACAAGAAAAAATATCCAGTGTTGGCGCTGGCAAATCCCAACTGATCGTTACGGAATAAAATATTAAATCTGCCAATGGGCAACGGTGGAGGTTCGTATATGTAGTCTTGGCCTGCCGCAGTGGCATTAACCACTTCAAATGGCATATTGACACCGTCAACGGTGGCAGTATATGGAATCACTGGTAAAAAACCTGGAACAAGATTGATAGTATATTCTTGTGTGCTGACTCCCAATATATCTTGGCTAGCACCAGGGCGACCAAATCTTTGAGTATTAACCAGAGAGGCATTAATAATAACAGTAAATTGTTCTTGCCAGTCAAGATTGGTAGGGTCTGACCAGTTTATAGTAAGATTAGCAAGATTAACGCCGTTGTAATCTATAACATTTTCTGTGGTGCTGATGCTGAATACTTTAAGATAACCATTTGCCTCGGTATTACGCAAGGGTGTGTAGCTGACCAGGTTGGCCAGCTTGATCACGCTGTCTCTACGTTCAGCTGTATCTAGATAATTTTCTCTGGTGTTTAAATCTGTACGGAATGCTAGTGCTTGACCCATGAAGGCCATGACATCAAGCAAGGCAATGAATTCACTGCTTTCAATATAGTCATTGAAGGTTTCTGGATAGTACAGGCGCAAATAGTCTACAAAACTTTTACGCAGTGTTTCAAAATCATAGCTTTGGAAGTCGGCTTCTCTATAGGTTTGATAGATTCGTTTCCAATCTTCGACGCCAAATATTACAGTTTGTCTTGTAGTTGTAGCCATAGTTCTTCCAGTGTTTTGTATTTATGGCATTAATAATCTGGGTAGTTAAACATACGTGGCCACACGCTGGGTTTGATCAAAGAAAACACTCAATCGCTGTGCGTCTGTGGTTGGAACTATGGTGAGCTCGAGCTGTATCAACAGGCCGTTTTCTTGTGGGAACACTTCCAAGGCGCTGAGATAAATTCTAGGGTCACCGGCTGCTACTCGTTGGATTTCAGTGTATGCTGATTGCAAAGTATCTTGTGTTTGATTTTCAAACACAATGTCCCATAAGGCAGTTCCATACGCAGGACGACCCACTAACTCACCTTGTCTGATATTAAAGGCATTTAGTAAGTCTCTTTTGATCAGCTCAAAGTCAGTCAAGGTAAAATACTTGTTTTGATTGATAGTATTAAATCCAATAAACGTAGTCATAATGTATTTACTCTTAATCTATCCTCCACGGATGCTACTCGCTAATCTGTTTGGGATTCCAGAAGCTAAACGCTGGACTGAACGTAAGCTATTCAATGGTTCTGCTTGATTTAACGCATTACTAATCACTCCTCCGGCTTGATTAGACAATCCTGTAACTGTATTTTGTGCCTGTGTGACTTGACTTAATAAAGCACCGCCCTGACTTTTTAAGTTTTGTAGTATAGTTGAAGCTGATGAAATATCCGCAAGCGAACTCAATGACAAACTGTCAGCCGACGGTGCTTCAAATGACGGCACTGGTATTTTAGAACTTCCTAGTATCTTTACAAATGCCACATCCAGTGTGCCGCGATTGGTTGTATTTGTAAATCCGGCTGCTGTTTGAACTTTTGCTACAAGATCACCAGCACCACCACCAAAAATATTGGTAAGACTATCTAGACTCAAATTAGATAAACTACCAAGTTTGTCAGTTACATTGGTTATCTGATTATTAACAGAATCAATGGCATTATTAACAGCACTAGTAGCTGCCGCAGTAGCATTAGTAACAGCACTTGTGGCGGCTGCAGTAGCACTGTTGAGAGCACCAGTAGCTGCCGCAGTGGCATTGGTTAGCGCAGCAGTAGTTGCCGCAGTGGCATTGGTAAGAGCACCCGTGGCCAATGCACCTACATCAGTGTTTGCTAGATTAGTAATAGCACTTGTTGGATTGCTAAATGCTGTAGCAAATTGTCCAGCTTTGCCTGTTATGTCAAGATTTGTGGTCAATGAACTAACGCTCTGTCCAATATTTCCAACCGTGGTATTCAATGATCCACTTACCTTGCTAAGTGATGGAAAAAGCTGTGCATTATTGGTGTTTATTACCTGTCTCACACTGCCTGATACTCCTTGTTGTAGCACTCTAGATGCTACGTTCAAGGTTTCGTATGCAGTACCAGCTGTTTGTGTTGCACCTAAAACATTTTGTAACCCGCCCCTGCTTTCTGAGAATACACCTGTTTCGCTCCAGGCTGCTGCGGCCGCTGTTCCAAATCTTCCAGCATTGGTAACCAAGGCACCCACATCTCCTACCGCAGTATTGGTCAACTCACTGGTCAATCTATTTTGTACAAACACTTGACCAACACTGGCTGTTACTGCCCGTGTAGGAGATGGAAAAATGACTCCGTTTGATACTAACCCCGAGTATCCATCTTGTAGTAAGGATGTCATAGTCCGAGTTTGTGTCCTGGGGTTGGCTAAAAATTGTGCGGCACTGGTAACTCCGTCTCTGCCAGTCCATACTCCGGGAGAACGTAATACATCAGTTAACGGTGCTGGATCCCATATGAATCTTTTCCAGGTATTGGGCTTGACATAGCCAGCTTGCTCTAGTTGAACACAGCTCAGGCCATATTGTCCAACTCCCTTGTCGTTGCTCATGGTGTCAGCAGGCTGGTCGACCAAGTTAGCAATCTGTGCCAGGATGCCTTGTACCTGTATTGAACTGAGTGGCCCGATTGCGGCAATAGGAAGTTCAGAATTGATGTTAACCAGGTTAGCCTGATTGATTGGATTGGTCAAAGGTGTATTAATCAATGGCGGTATCCCAGCGACCGAAGGCAAGTTGCTTACTAATGTTGCATGTAAAGCTAGTATTGCTTGATTATCAACTCCGGCGGTTCCTCGATCCAATCTGCTGAGAGCAAATTTAGTGATGGTTGTCTCAGTACTGGTCAACGTCTGTCCTGGACTATAACCCACTAATGCTCCGGCAGCCACTTGACCGTAGAATATCAAATCAGCTTGTAATTGCGTAGTGCCCGTTGGCGCAGACAATCTAAATGTAGAACCCGAAGGAAGAGTATAATTGAATATGCTCATGATGTCTTTGTAATAGTTACTCCGGATGGCAACCGAGGTGCATCCGGAGGTGGACTTGGTTGTCCTGGTTGCACAATAGAAGACTGTACAGATACACCTTGATTATGATAGGCATACGGTTCGTGTGTGGGTGCGCGAGTACAACAGCTTTCAGTGCCTGTAGAGCTGGTTTGCCAACCAGTGCTGGGATTAAATTCTACACTGGGCATTAGGTATTTGGTTATAGCAGTAGGAGCATCTGCTGGTTGTCCACCGCCACTGTTAAGTAATAGTTTACTGCCGCTCAGGCTCAGTTGTCCTTCAGAGGCCCAACTGCCTAGCCCGCTCTTGATTGCCAAGCCGCCACCGCTCTTGATTGCCATGCTGCTTTCTCCAAACAAGCTGAGTTTGCCTTTGCCTGCCAAGTTGGCATCGCCATCACTTTGTATGCTGGTGCCTTTGACGCTTTTGAGATTCATGCTTCCACCAGCAAAAATATTAACATCTGCGTCAGCGTGTAGGTTTATTGTGCCTTCAGTTCTGAGATTTATACTGTTGGTGCTGTACACATCAAGTGTGCCTTCTTGACCAAGTTCGACCCAAGTTTGCCCATTGGCATGGCAGATATAAAAACAGTTGCCATCATCACTCATGGTTATCTGGTGGCCTTTAGCAGTCCTGATTCTGACCAGATTATCAGATCCATCCAGGGCACCATCATCCATTACAAAACTGTGCCCGCCCCGACGTCCTATTACAGCAATACCTTGTAGCGTTTGTTGATCTAGTGTTTTAGGATCATCGGTGTCACCTAGCCCACTTTGGTAGATTGCACGACCTGGTGTGCTGATTCCATAACAGTTGCTGGGACTTTCTCGTTGCGCACTGGAGCCAATTGGGCCACGAACTTCGTCGTTGTTTAGGCCTTGTTGGAATAAAATACCAGCCACGTAACTATGGACTGGTTTCTTTTCGTCAAAATACGTGGGGCTTTCGCTTGTTGCAGGATTGCTAGGTGAATTGTTTATCTCAGTAACCGGCAGTCTTGGCGAGCTACTTAGATACTCTCCTTGTATGGCATTTTGAGTTTGTGCTTGATCCTGACTCACTGCACCAATGGCCGGAATCATGTGCGTGATACCATTTTCTGGCAAGCAACCTATATAGTATCCATTGCCTGGATCATTATTAACAAAAAAACATAATACCATGGTACCAATGTCAGGCGGTGTAAACCACATACCATAACTTTGCTGATTGCCATCTAAGAAAGTGCCGGTTCCTGCGCTACCGCCCTTTGGAGTAGCTCCATAAAATGGTGGGCAATAACTTACTGTGCGCCACAGACTTTCGTCATCTTTGTCGGTTCCACCAAAAGTTTCAATATACACCTGCAATCGACCCATGCGGGTAGGATCGTTGTTGTTGCGAACTTCGCCAATATACGGACCGGGGGTGCCGGGTAACCCACCACGATCTTGATCAAACGTACTTGGTGTTCCGGTACTTCGTTCGTGATTTTCTAAAGCCATTTAATTATTCTTTCTCAATTTGCACCAGGTCTTACCACATTTGCTGGAGGCACCGACGACGGATCTCCTGGTTTTTTAAATTCAATTAATAATTTTCCTTCAAGTTCTTGTTCAAATCTTCCTCGAGTAAAAAAACTTTTACACATTGTGGCTATGTAAGTATTGTTCTGTTTTGAAAGTCCTTGCTGATTGTTGACATTCATGACACCAGTACTAAAATCATAATCCTGTGGTTGATTCCAGTTGATATCAAACAACACCTGTTGGCTATCGTAATTTATAGTGCCATCCTGATTGAATGGACCAAAACTGAATATTTCTGGACCAACTCCACTAGCAACTGACCCTTGTTGTAACCAAGCCGGATCTCCTATGATCCTGACCTTGGCCATTTTTAAATCAGTTGGACTGTACAAAAAATCTGCGGCACTGTCAACGGCTGTGTTGGTGTATGTGCCTGTCTGCTGACCTGTTTTTTGTGTAGTTGTTGGCAAGGCTGTTTTGCTATATTGATCTGCTCCAAGGTTACGATAATCTGTAGTCAATACGTTGTTGGCAACACTAGGGGCTAGCCCGCTGACTATCAATTTATAAAGTCCGTTGAGTGTTTGTTCAAAATTTAAAATTTGTGTATTCTGTCCAGTAAACCAATAGCCATAACTTTTATGGACACCGCGGTATCTACTGTCTGGAAAGTATTCACTGGCCATTTTTGTAATGGCATACGGAGTTATTACGTAGGTGAGTCGATAAGCATCATCTCTTCTCAGTTCATCAAATCCCAGACTGGTGGCCTGCACGCTGACATTGTACCAGGTTGTTATTCCAGTCCCAGTACCTGGACTTGGTAATGGTTCTTGTGTGTTAGGATCAAATTGCACCAGGGCTTGTTCATAGATGTAGCTGCTGCTTCTCATAATTTGATCGATTAACTGGATTACCTGTGTGCCTGCCTGTATTGACCAATTCTGGCTGTTGTTATTGACACTGTCTTTTTTTGGATCAATTTGATCTCGAGCCGTGGTTCCTTGTTTGCCAGCAGTCTTTGATCGATCTGTGCTACCAGGTTTTTTAAGATTGGCATTGCCCATTGACTTTGGATTGAATTGAAATTCATAAATGTCAGCTATAGAATATTTTTTTTCTTGGACCAATTGATTCTGATAGGAATTTAACGCTTCGGCCAGGCCGGTAAAGATATATTTTGTATTACCTTTGGGAGCAGCCGACGCATTAGCAGGTGCTGTAGTAGACGCCGCCGGAGTAGGAGTTTGAGTGGGATTTCTTACATCTGAATCGTTAGTTGGCACCTGCGGTCACTCCTATTGCGTTTGTCTGTTGCGATATATTGTTAATAAATTGGTCATTTGCTCCAGACGGTGCTGTAGCAATATTTACCGGTTGTGGTGAATCTACACGCCCGTCTATGGACCCTGACAGGCCAGCCATTGGCGGTTTTCCAATTAAAAGATCTTTAACGGATGTTCCTGACAATTCAAAATTAAATGGAATTGTTCCGCGTGCTTGACCAAATCCTGCAAATTGTCCAATGGGTTTGGCTTCAACAGAATATTCAACACCTTTATCTGATCGATTACCTATGCGGAAATTTATATTAGCTATGTTAAAAGGATAGAATTTTTCTACCACGGCAGACGGGTCACTTAGCGCCGTGGTAGAATTTCCGTTGCTGGTTTGTCGACGACCTTTTATTGGTGCTACTAAATTTCCAGCACTGTCATATCCGTAAAATCGTATGACCAAACAATACTTGGCCAGTACATAGTTTGAATTGGCTGCTGTGCTAGATTTTCCAGGATCTACTGTAGAATAATCTGGTATGGTTGGGTCGTTATTTAGAATGACCGATTGTGGAGAATATACTTTTTTAACTGCTTGATAAAGCCGATCTATCAAGGTTATTCCATTGGGTTCGGTTACTCTAAATTTAATATCAGTGGCGGTGTGTGCCATTTGTGTTCCACCAAATGGTATCTTGGTTGTTATTTCTAAATCATCCAAATAAAAATCTACAGGAAAGGCTGGATTACGTCCTGGATTAACTGTTGTTCCAGATTGTGGGATTCCTCCACTCTGTATTAATAATGCCCAATTTGCTGTGTTTTTTCTACTGTTTTTTATTAGATCGTTGTATTGATTATTGTTTAACAAATACCATCCAATCTGATAGGTATAACTGGTGTATTCATCAAGTATGTTTGGTTGTGTGATAATTCGTTGATTGGTGCTGGTCGCAAATGTAGCATTGATTATATCTTTGGTTGAGTTTCCAGTAATTATAGGATTGTCAGCTCGACCGTCGCCCACTCCGGGTTGTGTGGCTGGACTAGCAGTTCCTCCCTGGGCAATATCTAATGCTTCTTGTGGACTCAGACCACCTTCTACCAAGGCAGCAACATTTACTCTTCCAGTGTTTATACTAGGAGCCGGAGTAGCTTGACTTATGTCTAGTCCAAGGCTTGGTTCATCAAGACCGTAATCAACTTCAATTGGTTCTTCTACGGAGCCCAGTTGCTCGGTCACAGTGCCTGGGGGGTTTTGTACGGTTGCTCCGTCTGTCCTGGCTATTTGATTGTTGCCTACTACTGCTCCTGCGCTGACTGGATCAGGGTCGGGGGTAACTGCAGCCGTAGAAACTTGATTAAGCTCTAGTTGTGCGTTTTGAACTTCGGTTGTTTCACGTACCAAATTAAATTTTGCCAACTCAATTTGTTGCCGTATTAGCTCTGCTTCTCTTGGATTTATTCCAGTCTGTACAGAATAGCTTAATCGTGATTCAAGACTGGCAATGCGATCTTGTGTTTTTTCTTTGAGTAATCGAGCATCATCTAGTGCCTTTCTTGCGGCGGCAACGTCTTGTGCTGTGGCCATGTTAGAATCCCAACACTGTTTGTAAGGTAGCTATCCTGGGCAGGAATATTTGAACACCCACGGCAAAATCCAACGGTGGTTTGGTCAAGGTATTAGGATTGCGTTGATAGAACACCCACCATAGTCCCGGATTGCTGTATAGATCAAATGCCAACAAATCTGGCCTATATTGATAAGTTAGATTGATAGTGAATGATAGATCGTCGGCCAGGATAGGAATAGGCCGATTGGTCATGGTATCCAAAAAGAACTGACTGTAGCCTGTGGTATAATAAGGGCTGGTGCTATCGTATGTGGACATTACCAGAATCCTCCTTTGAGTTGATTGCCGTTGGCAAATTCTTGTAAATTAAATACTTGGCTTACCTGTTGACGACTCTGTACTGGCAACAAGGTTATGACTATGTCCATCTTGGTTGGCACATAAGTTGGGTTTTGTGTGTTTGGACCATTGAATGTTGGAACTGTCGCAGTTGCGTTCTTGGGCAAAGATTTTCCACTAGGCAACAATGCGTTGGCCAATCGTAATACAGATCTCAATGAGCTGTTGGTAGTTTCAACTTGTTTGTTGCGCAGTTGATTTTGATTAAGTTGCAGGTTGTTGGCGCTACCAGCACGGATATAATCCACATCGGCTGGCAAGTTGTAACTGAACTGTGTGACCAATACTGGATGTTTGTTGAATTGATAATCCCCAAGTCCATTTAAAAAACATATAGGAGGAGGTGATCCTAAATTTTGACTTTGTCCATAAAACATCTTGGTCACTGATCTAAAGAAATGTATCACAGCCAAGAGATAGTTGGCCTCCTGTGTGTTTTGTGCTGTAAAGGTGGCTGTTATTGTGACATTATCAGTGTAGCTGTTTTGATAAAAGTATCCGCGATAGTTGCTATGGGTAAGATCATAACTGCTATAGTTGGCCTTGTAGCTGGTGGAAATTTGTGGTGTATAAGGAAATATCACTCCATTGCTAGGCCTTAGAGGATCAAGTATTCCTGGATTTGACACATTGTACAAGTAACTGCTATTTGGTGCCAGACTTAATCTAACTCGCCAGTCTAAATTGTTTAACTGTCGTTGTTGGTCGAGCAAAGTCTGTTGTCTTTTTGCATTGGCTACACCGGCTGCTACGGCCCTAGATTGGGCGGCACTAGCTTGTGTGGCTGGTTCTACAAACCCGCCACCTACAAAAACTGGATTGTTATCTTCATCCAAGGTCCAACCAGGATTGAGATTGTCATTGTCGTCGTAGGGGAAGCCATTGGGATACGGACTAGGAGCATCCGGAGGGAATGTGTTTAAAAATACAGGACCATCTGCTTCGTTGGGTACGCTGACTCCTTCGTCAATAAGAGCTTGATCTTGTGCGAACTGATTGGCTTCTGCTTCGTCGAGTCCCGACGCAATGACAGTTCCGGTTTGATTTTCTACCACATCAAAACTGCCGTTGTTGTTTGGTCTTACAACATAGTCACCGGGCACAACAATTTCTCGAGCATACGGCTCTGGCGGTGCATTTTCTTCAGCAAACGGATCAGGAGCAACAGGATTGTTTTGAATAAAGGCAGTATCTACTGCCTGTTGCGGAGCAAGCCCACCTTCCTCAACTAGAGCCGCTGCGTTTCCTGAGGTTGGTGTAGTTACTGGTACTCCGCCAGCATCAGTTTTTACCTGGCTTAGTGGAACAGTATCCACTGGAGTAACTGTCGCCTGTGCGGGCGTGGCTGCTGCTTGTATTTGATTTACTGAAACTGAATTTAGTGGGTCGGGGCGATTGGCGGCCGCAGGATCGGCGGTTTCATTAAATCCCCCTCGTTTTTCAGTGTTAGTAAGTATCCGTTCATTAAACAATACCCTG
>Ga0209500_10002208_pt1 | contig 14036 bp, 8 predicted proteins | sample S_140212_EF_Meta_FD_187323 | JGI IMG/M metagenome (GOLD analysis project Ga0209500, IMG submission 187323) | Freshwater microbial communities from Lake Simoncouche, Canada to study carbon cycling - S_140212_EF_MetaG (SPAdes) (version 2) | ecosystem: Environmental > Aquatic > Freshwater > Lake ... | reverse complement strand
GCGAACCTTATTGAGGTCAATGGCCATTGGTCTTTATCCGTGGAAGTGGGCGAAAAAAAGTTAGATTGGGGAGGATATCGCGGCGTGGCAGATGCCACAAGCCGGACGGCTGTTCGGGTGTTATCGGCGGCTTTAGCGGGTGCGAACCAGGGCTTCGTCGGGAATGCCCAAAGTGCTAGCGGCGGGGCTGACTTGTTCCATCCAGCGTCTGCCGTCCTGAACATAGCCCGCGGTTGGCTTCAGTTCAGCCACATGGTGTGCAAAGAACGCGTTCATGCGGCGCATGTGCAGTTCGCGGGTGAACTTGGCGGCCATGGAAGCGAGGGCGATTGGCAGGTTGCGCCCCTCGCCGCCAAGTTCAAAGCTGATGGTGATGCCGTGCGCGGGTGTGGCGCCCCCGCCGATCGCTGGAAACTCCAAGCGATAGCGAGAGAGCGCGTCTGATTCATCGATGATGCGAATGCGCGCTTCCGGAAAGCTTGTCTGCAGCGGTTCGCGGTAACTGGTGCGGCCGCCTTGGCGGTCAAGTGCGATCCACGCGTCGATTCCATGTTCAACGGCAGCGACGCGCACGCGTTCCACATGGCGCATCGCGGCCATGAAGTTGATGGTCGCCTTGTTGGAGATCTGCGCTGCCTGCGCGTTGAACTCGCGCGCGTCAATGGCACGAACGCGCAGTTCCAAGCACGACATGTTGCCCTTGGTCAGCGTGGTGCGCAACATGCTGGCGGCGATACGCAGCGCGGGCGCATCGTTCCCAACAGGAAGCGGCAAGGTTTCAGCATGCCACGCATCACCGATCGGAGGCGGTGTTGGCGAGGCGCCGAGTGCCGAAAGCAGGGCGGCATCGGACTCCCATGCGCTTGGCGCACCGGGGCACGCGGATGCAAATGCACTCACGCCGCGCTCAAGATGGCGCAGTGGATGACCAACGGCATCTTTCGCGCCCTTGAGTTTCTTGCTGTCTTCAATAGCGATGCGATGTCGACGGTCAGCGGTGGTGCGACACACAGCGGGTGCAAGCGCGCGCCACAGGCAGGGCGGGCGGACGTCCGCCAGGGCGGGTTCGCGCACTTCGGGCAACACAAACATCGCGCAGCCCACGCAGAGTGGGCCCAGCAGCGGGCCGTAGCCGGCTTCGTCGATGCCTGCGTAGAGGAGTGGCATGTGGGGGAGGGTACGGGTTACGGGTGCAAAAAGGGCGATCTGGCGGCCGCGCCGCAATGTGCCGTGTTTTTTCAAAATAATTTTCGGGTGCCATGATGGGTACGGGCGCCGGATTTCGTTCTCGTAAGTGCAGGACGCTTGCGCCTGTGTCCCCCTCTCCCATTGGGCGACTCGTATTCCCGCACCTGTTCCCGCACCTGTTCCTCTTCGCTTCCCCAATCTACATTTCTAGGAGCCGCACATGAGTATTTCCATGAGGTCTTTCGTTGCCGCTACGGTCGCCCTGGCACTCGCCCCGATGGCTTTGGCTGGGTATTACGCAAACATCACCGGGCTCGGCGGGTCGCAGTCGTATGGGTTCATTGGATTTCACGGTACGACCAATCAGGATGACCTGTTCGTATGGGACTCCTCGATATCGGGCTCACCCGTTTCGGGAGACATGGGTCTATTCGACGTGTACGGTAAAGCCGTCCTCAGTGGTTTCAACGCACAAGGTATTGGTCTGTACGTCTCGGAACTGAGCGGCAATGCCACTCCTGAGTTCTCCATGCAGCAGGGCTTTCAGTCATCCGAAGACTTTGTGATGACGTGGCACAGCACCTACCTTACAAATGGTGGCGGCTTCCTTCGCCTGGCGAAGTTTGATGACTACACCGCATCGAATGGTGGAAACCAAATTGGTTCAACGATTGACTGCGCAACTACCCCAGGTCCAGTGACGCTCGGCGCCACTGTTGGCACCGAGTACTACAAGCTCTTCTATGCAAGTTGGGGCTCTGGTCCAGTGCTGCAGCCTGGTATCTGGATGATGAATGCGAGCTTCGTGGCTGTCCCTGCTCCTGGCGCCCTCGCGCTTCTTGGAGTGGCGGGGCTCGCGGGCCGTCGTCGGCGCAGCTGATTCGTACAACATTGATCGCTTAGCAGCGGAGGGCAGCATCTTGAGGTGCTACCCTCCGCTCTACATATGGGGATCATCACATTCGATATCGAGACGGCGAACATCATTGATCTTGGCCTTGGGCAGGATCTGGACAGTTTCGGTCCGTTTGACATTGCTGTTGCCGCCACGCACGCCGTGGGCGGTGAGGAGCGCCTGTGGATGTCCAAGTCCGCGTCGGGCGTGCCGCTTCCCATGATGGCACCGGACGCTGCGCAGGAATTGCTGCAGTATTTGGAGTCGATGCAGAAGCTCGGCCACATGTTGGTGGCGTGGAACGGCCTCTCATTCGATATGCGCTGGATCGGGCACGCCGCGCGCGACATGCCCGCGGCGCGGCGCGTAGCGCTCAAGATTTACGACCCGATGTTCCAGTTCTTCAAGTTGAAGGGATTCCCTGTCGGCCTTGCCAAAGTTGGCGAAGGCATGGGCATTCAAATGAAGAAGTTGATGAGCGGAGCGGATGCGCCGAAGGAGTGGCTTGCGGGGAACCACCAGCTGGTGTGCGACTATGTGATTGGCGACGTGCGCCTGACTGCAGAGATTGCTGACGCCATTGTGCAAGCGAAGCGCATCAGTTGGATCACGCAGCGCGGTACGCCGTCATCGGTTTCGCTGCCACGCTTGCGCACGGTGGAGGATTGCATGGCGGATCCGATGCCGGACCAGTCGTGGATGACGGAGCCGATCCTGCAGGAGCGGTTTGCGGGGTGGTTGGGGGAGTAAGGCGAGTGGGGAATGACGTAAGGCGTGCTCAGAAGGTCGTTTAGGCTCCTCTGGCGAAGTCGTTGCCGTGGGGGCGACACCATATTGGGAAATTGTTGAGTGATTTTGCGCTAACAACTGCGCACTTTGTGGCATCATGCCCAAACGCCCCTACTTTCGGGGTCTTCCAGGAGCCAGAACATCATGAAGAGTCGAATCGCACTCCCGTCCGGGATCACGTTCTCTGTCATTACTGTTGCGTTGAGCATGGTGGGCGCGGCGTCTGCCGCGGACCGCTCGGTTCCCAAGCAGTACTCAACCATTCAAGCAGCGATCAACGCATCGAGTGCTGGCGACACCATCAGCGTGGCGCCTGGAACCTACAACGAACTGATTCGTTTCAACGGCAAGGCCGTCACGGTCCAATCGACAGGTAACGCCGCGAACACCATCATTGATGGCGGTCAGCTTGGCACCACGGTGAAGTGCGTGAACGGCGAGAGCGCAGCCAGCGTGCTTCAAGGATTCACGATCCGCAACGGCAAGGCAGCGGTCGGCGGCGGCATGTATTTGAATTCTGCATCGCCCACGATCCGCAACTGCGTGATCAGTGGCAACACCGCCCTCGACCGCGGCGCCGGTGCGGCGGTGATCAATGGAACGCCGACGTTTACATCATGCACCTTTAGTTCTAATACAGCTACTGAACGGGGCGGGGCGGTGTATCTGATGGTGAACAGTGACGTGGTGTTTACGCAGTGCACGTTTACAAGTAATGCAACGCGTAACCGAAACGGGGAGAGTTACGGCGGCGCGGTGGCGGCGGAGAACGCGGCGGATCCGACGTTTAACTATTGCACGTTTAATACGAATAAGGCTGAGCCGGATGTCGGCTATTCAGGCGGCGCGCAGGGTGGGGCGGTGTGGTTGAGTAGTGTGACGGGGACGTTTGAGGGTTGTGGGTTCACTGGGAATGCTGCGAATCCGCGCGGCAATAACGGATCAGGCGGCGCGATCTTCGCGACCGCAGCGCCGAGTATTCGAAACTGTACATTCACGGGGAACGGGGTGCGGCAGTCCAACCAGAACGCAGTCGAGGGACGCGGCGGCGCGGTGTACATGAGTGCCGCGGGAGTGTTTGCGGGGAATACGCTGACTTCGAATTCGGTGCAGAATTTTTATAATGGCTTTGGCGGCGCATTGTGGGTTGGCGGCTTGCTGTCGATGCAGGATTGCACGTTTGCTTCGAACAGTATTGATTGCTATTTCGACAGCAACTTTGGTGGCGCGGTTCACGCAAGCGGGGCAATCATTGCCATTGGCGGTTCGGCGACTTCAAACTGGTGTCGGTGCTACGGAAACTCCGGCTGGTCAAGTTTTGGCGGTGCATTTAGTGCACAGGGAACCATGACACTCACGGGCGTTACATTTACATCAAACGGATCTTTTTCTGGATCTGCGGTGACCCGCTTTGGCGGCGCGTGCTACACCGCTTCCAGTTTCACTGCAACGGGCTGTGAATTTGTCAGCAACAAAAGCCAGTATGTCGGTGGGGTGCTCTATGCCCCGTCTGGCGGCAGCAATATCAGTTTTACTAACTGCACGGCGACGGGGAACACTGCCCAGAGTGCCGGTGGAGTGGTCTACGCTCCGGCTGGCGGCAGTACCGTCAGTTTCACCAATTGCACGGCAACGGGAAATTCAAGTCAGGGCAATGCTGGTGTCGTGTACGCGTCGGGTGCTAGCTTGAACTTCACGGGGTGCGTCATGACTGCGAATACAAGTGGTGGCTACGGCGGCATCGCGCACGCGCCCAGTAGCAGCAGTGTGGCCTTCACCAATTGCACGACGACTGGTAACACGAGCCAATCTAATGGCGGCGTGCTCTATGCGCCGAGCAGCAGCAATTTGACCTTCAACAATTGCACGGCGACTGGCAACACCACTCAGGATTCTGGAGGCTTCGTGTATGCGTCAGGTTCGGTTATCTCGATCTCGGGTTCTACCTTCCGGCAGAACACTTGTAAGTCGTATGGCGGCGCCGTTTTCTGCAGCCGCGCAAACTCCGTGCAGGACAGTACGTTTGAGTCGAATCAGTGTCTTGCCCCCAGCGGTAACAGCGGCGGCGCGCTGTATTGCGAAGGCGGCTCGCCTTCTGACACGATGACGAATGTTCGGTTCATTGGCAACTCAATTGTGAACACCAGTGGAAGCGCAACCTACGGTGGCGCTATCCGGGCTTACCAGCTCGGGTCGTTCAGCAATTGTGAGTTCCGTTCGAATTCTGCCACGGGGGGTGGCGCGTACGGCGGCGCAATCTATGGCTATGACGGCTCGTGGTCCGCTTGCACCTTTGCTTCGAACTCAGCGTCCACTCCCGCGGGTACGGCGCTGGGTGGAGCGCTCAATTTGGAATTCGCTGGCCTTCCTGCGATCTTTACCAATTGCGCGTTCACCAACAACAATACTGATGGCAATACAACAGAAGGTGGTGCTGTTCGCCGCTACGCAGGCGAGTTCCGCTGTACGGACTGTTCGTTCAGCGGCAACAGCGCGCAACGCGGTGGAGGGGCGTGGTGGCAATGGGACGGTAGTGATCGTCTCGTCTCATTCACCCGCTGTACCTTTGAGAAGAACTCCGGCGCGCAGGGCGCAGGCATCTACGCCAACTACCCACGTCGCTTGGAACTGATCGGCTGCACGTTCTCACTGAACCTTGCGTTCAACGAAGGCGGTGCGGTTTGGCTCGCGGGCTACTACATGTACAACTCGCAGATGACTGGTACTACCTTCTACGGCAACATCGCCAATAATGGCGGCGGGCTTTGGATGACTTATGTCGGCCCAGGCTGGTCTATCCCCCTCACCAACTGCATCTTCGCCTCCAACGCTGCCATCTCCGGCGGCGGCATCTACAACGCCGGTTCAACCGGATCGATCCCGGCCATCTCTAGCACCACCTTCTGCGGCAACAACCCTCAGGACGTTCAGGGCTACTGGCAGGACAACGGCAGTAACATCTTCGGCTCCGGCACCGACTGCAATGCCAACGGCGTATGCGACGGCGCGGATATCGGTATCGGCACCAGCCGAGACTGCAACGCCAACGGTGTTCCTGATGAGTGCGACATCGCTGCCGGCACCTCCACCGACGTCAACCAGAATGGCACCCCGGACTCCTGCGAGGCCGACTGCGATGGTGATGGTGTTCCGGATCGCTACTCGCTCGCCAACAATTTGGTGCCGGACTGCAACTCCAATGCGCAGCCCGATTCCTGCGATATCGCCAGTGCATTCAGCCAGGATGACAATCTGGACGGCATCCCCGATTCGTGCCAGCCCGATTGCAACAACAACGGTAATCCGGATGACTACGACATCCAGACTGGCTTCAGCACCGACTGCAACACCAATGCAATCCCCGACTCCTGCGACATCGCCAAGGGCGCGCTCGATTGCAACGGTAACGGTCTGCCGGACACCTGCGATCTTGCAAGTGGGTTTAGCAATGACGTGAACACCAACGGTATCCCCGACTCGTGCGAGCCTGATTGCAACGGTAATGGCGTTCCCGATGCGTACGAACTGGCGAACGGAACCGCGCCGGACTGCAACGCCAACGCGCTGCCGGATTCCTGCGACATCGCGGCAGGTGCATCCGATGCGGACCTCAATGGTGTGCCCGACTCGTGCCAGCTCGATTGCAACAATAACGGCATCCCGGACGACTTTGAGCTCTCCAGCGGCACCGCTGCGGATTGTGATTCGAACTTGGTGCTCGACAGCTGCCAGATTGCCAAGGGCGAGCCGGACATCAATGTCGATGGAATCCCGGACATCTGCCAGTGCATCACAGACATGAATGCCGATGGAATCACCAACGGTGCCGACTTGGGGATTGTCATGTCCTTCTGGGGACCAGTGACCGTCTTCCCCCGCGCGGACATCAACAATGACGGACTAGTCAGCGGCATCGATCTGGGGCTGGTGCTCTCAAACTGGGGTATCTGTGACTGACGTGGTTGGGCCACGGGGTTTTCGGATTGCCTGAGTGCGCCTAGCATCGCATCCATGCCCCGCGTTCTCCTTGCCATGTCAGGCGGCGTTGATTCGTCCGTCGCTGCCGCGCTCCTCAAGCGCGCGGGTCATGACGTGGTCGGCGTGTTCATGCGGCTTGGAAGCCCGGGCGAGACATTCGATGAACTTGAGCGCGCCGATCAGTGTGCGATTGCAGGCGCGTCCGGGGCGGGCGCGCCTGGAGTCTCACTCAAGATCGGACATCAAGGGTGCTGCTCCATCAATGACGCTGCCGATGCGCGTTTGGTTGCTGCCAAGCTTGACATCCCGTTCTATGTGGTGAATTTCAAGAAGGACTTTGGGCGCATCATTGATTACTTTGTCGGCGAGTACAACGCCGGCCGCACGCCGAACCCATGCGTGCGCTGCAATGATTGGTTGAAGTTTGGCAAGTTGCACGACTACGCGCAGCAGATCGACGCGCAGTTTGTTGCAAGCGGTCACTACGCGCGCGTGGAGCCAGCGCGCGATGGCTCGGGTGGATTTGAGTTGCTGCGCGGCGTCGATGTAGACAAAGATCAGAGCTATGTGCTGTTCGGCGCGCCGCGCGATCGCCTGGCGCACATGTTGCTGCCGATCGGCGGTATGCGCAAGCCGGCCGTGCGCGCGCTCGCGGAAGAGCTGGGTTTGCCGGTCTTTGGCAAGCCTGATTCGCAGGAGATCTGCTTCGTACCGGACAATGATTACGCAGGCTTAGTTGCACGCCGCACGCCGGAAGCGGTGCGACCGGGTGTCATTGTTGACCTCTCGGGGCAGATTCTTGGCGAGCATCCGGGGCACCAGCATTTCACGATCGGCCAGCGCAAGGGTGTGCGCGTTGCGCTCGGCGAGCCGGTCTACGTAGTGAGTAAGGACGCCGCATCCAACACGGTCACCGTCGGCCCACGCGAGGCGCTCCTTGCGCCCGGCTGCACCGCTGCCGATTGCAACTGGTTGATCGAGCCATCCACTGCATGGCGATCGTGCCTTGCAAAGATTCGATACAACAGCGAGCCAGTCCCTGCCGAAGTGCGCGCCGTTGCAAGCTCTGGTGCGCAGCCCGACATTGAAGTCCGCTTCCGCGACCAGCAATCCGCCGTCGCCCCCGGCCAAGCCCTCGTGTGCTTTGAGGACGACCGCGTCATCTGCGGCGGCTGGATCACCTGACGCCCACGAAAATGGTCCGGGAGGACCGGGACCATTTTCGGTGCGGATTTCGGTGTGGATTTCGGCGTACCATTCCGCGCTCTATGGCAAACCTCACTATTGACGTGGTAAAGACGCTGGGTGCTGAGGCTGATGGTCTTCTTTCGCATACTGCGAAGGTCGCAAAGTCCTCGCTGCACCTTCCTGGGCCTGACTTTGTGGACCGGTGCTTCGCGCAGTCGGACCGTAGCCCGCAGGTCATGGGCAGTCTGCAGCGGATCTATGGGCACGGGCGCCTCGGCGGCACCGGGTACATGAGCATTCTGCCGGTCGATCAAGGGATTGAGCATTCCGCTGGTGCGAGCTTTGCCAAGAACCCCGCGTACTTTGATGGGGAGAACATCGTGAAGCTGGCAGTGGAGGGCGGTTGCAATGCAGTGGCCAGCACCTTCGGCGTGCTGGCAAGCGTGAGCCGCAAGTATGCGCATCGCATTCCGTTCATGGTGAAGTTGAATCACAACGAACTGCTCACTTACCCAAATGCCGCGCGCGAGATTCCATTCGGCAGCGTGCGCGAAGCGTGGAACCTGGGCGCCTGCGCAGTGGGTGCCACCATCTACTTTGGTAGCGAAGACGCAACCAACGAGATCATGTACGTCTCCGAAATGTTCGAAGAAGCCCACGAATTAGGCATGTGCTGCTTCCTGTGGTGCTACCTGCGCAACGACGCCTTCAAGACCGGCGGCAAGGATTACCACCTGAGCGCGGACCTCACCGGTCAGGCCAATCACTTGGGCGTCACCATCAAGGCGGACGTCATTAAGCAGAAGCTCCCGGAACTCAACGGCGGATACACCGCCATGGGCACCGGCGGTTCTAGCTATGGCAAGTTTGACAAACGCATCTACAGCGAACTCTCATCCGATCATCCGATCGATCTGTGCCGCTACCAGGTGCTGAATTGCTACGCCGGTCGCGTTGGCCTCATCAACTCCGGCGGCGCAAGCGGCGAGAATGATCTTGCGGACGCGGTGAAGACCGCCGTCATCAATAAGCGCGCCGGTGGTCAGGGCTTGATCTCCGGTCGCAAGGCGTTCCAGCGCCCGATGCCGGAGGGCGTCAAGATTCTGAACGCCATTCAGGACGTCTACTTGGACGCAAAGGTCACCATCGCCTGAGCACATCGGTGCCAGGCACTACTGGCACCATCGGCACCAATTTCCGCATGCCCGCCACCACCCGTTGCCCGCGATGTGCATACGCCCTGACCGGCTTGCCGGGCGCGCCCTCCACGGCGCATGCATACGGCCAATTCACTGCCGATGAGCGCTGCCCGGAATGCGCGCTGCAGATTCCTGCCGGCGCCCATTGCCTGGTTGGTGGCGTTACCCCCGATGTTGTGGATGCGTCCGGCTCGCGCTCGCTGATGTCCATTGTTGGCGCCGCCGCACTGCTGATCGGTGGTCCGTGGGCTTGCATCTTGATCGGGGTGGTGTTAGTGAATGCCCTGCGCGGCACCACGCTCAGGGGCGGGGTACCGATGAGCGCACTGCAATCATGGACCATTGGCGGCGTGCCATTCGTCCTGGGTATCAGCCTGACCGCATGGTTCATCTGGCGCACCTGGCGTCGCACTGGAACGGGAACCGACGGCGAACGCGCGGGCGCACGCATGCGGCGCGCGATGGTGGTTCCCGGCGGCGTGCACCTCTGGTCCGGCGAACCAACGCTCGATGCGAAGGCGCGCAGTCTGGCGGGCGGCGACGTGCGCGACGTACGCGGTCGACGGCACATTCCGCTCTTTCGAAAGAAGGGCGCGGCGGAGACCGGAGCGATCGACTTCGTCACGCCCATCATCCTGTGGTCCGCTGGCGACGTGAAGCGGCAATCGAACATCACTGACGGCCGCCTGGCGGGCACCATCTGGCTGGTCTTGCCACCTGGCGTGCCGGCCGACGTGATCGCCCGCGATATCGAGCGCACCCTGCGCCAGCCCGCGGCCGATACGCCCGTTCACGTTGACATCACCAACGGCACGACATCGGTACCTGCGCCGACCGTGCATGGCGATCCGAATCACCTGGCCGTCCCCGAAGCCGTCACCGCAAGCACGCCCGGCGAGCGACCGATCTGTCCGCGCTGTTCTTATGGATTGCCGGTGGATCAGCCAGGCCCGTGGTGGGAGCCACTCCCCGCGGCCGTCACCTGTCCCGAGTGCGCATTGAGCATGCCGGCAGGCGCCGTGGTTGTCAACGGTTGGCAGAATGCATCACAGGCGCAGATGAAGCGGGGCGGGTTGGGCAAGTGGATCATCATCGGCGGCGCGGCCTTCACGGTATTCCTTGCAGCGTCAATCGTCCTGATTGTGCGGGATGTTTCTGCTGTGTGGGGCGGTATCTTGCAATCCGCCGCGTTGTTTGGATTTCCGTTTCTGATTATTGCCGCCATTCGTTGGAACACGGGCATCATCGCCCGGCCGCGCGTTCGCTTTCAGCGTGGCACGGAAACGTGGATCGCGGAGCCCGGCCAGTTGCGGATCGTGACGCGCGGCAAGCATGATGCCCGCGAGACAGTGATTCCCGCGCGTGGAATTTCCACGGTCACGTTCGGCCAGCACTTCGTCGCCGACAACTCCATACCATTGCAGACTGACAAGTTGAGTATGCGCGGTACAGCACCGCAGCTTGGTCTTGCTGGCGAGCGGCACTTGTCGGTGCCGCTCCCCGCCGAAGTGGATCAAGAGAAGGTGGTTGCCAACATGAAAGCGGCGCTAGCGTCTTCCGTGGCAACTTAAACGAATTTACGCGCCGCGCTCATCGCCAGGCTTGCCCGCACCGCCACCCCAAACACGCTCCCGAATCCGCTGCGCTAACGCCTCTGCGCCGCCCTCTGGAATCGCGTTCAGCGTGATGCTCGCCAACTCCCTTCGGACTTGGTCGGACGCAACTAGTCGTATGCGGCCGTTCTTCGGGCTCGGTCCCACCGCGGCAATATGCCCAGCCGGAATGTCGCGCGTGAACTCTGCCGTTGGTTTGGCTTTGACCGTGAAGTGCCGCTCTGTCACACGGATTCCATGTGTACCGACGTCCCACCGGCAGAGTGCCAACTCGCGACGGGCTGTGCGGCGGATCAGCCATATGGTGAGCGCGAGCATGATGGCGAACACCACCCAGCTCATGCCGCCAAACCAGATCAGCCAAGACACACCCGCGTTCGCGCCGCTCTGCCAACGTCCAACCGCTGTGATCGTCGATATCAACCCCCCGGCGAACGACAACATCAGCGGGATGCTGAACAGCATGACGATCCCTGCCCGCGGCGCCGGACACGGCTGTTGTGCATAGAGCGATCCCTCGACCGCCAGCGGCGGCACGTCAGCGTGCCCATCGGTCGCATCTGCCACTGCGACCCCGTCATCACTTTCCGTTACAGCCATACCGATCGTCCGCCGGATCGATCGCGCGATCGCGTCGCCGGCGTCGAGCACCGCGCTCGTCCGGTCACGGCCGGGTTGGCCGGGCGCACCCTTGGTATCGAGATAGATCATCACCGTTTGCATGTCCGACCGCCGCCCGGTGGCGTCATGGAGCCAAACGCTCGCCGTTAACTGTGCCACCGCACGGTCGCCGCTGCGCCAGCGGTTCCCACGGTCTTGCGGGCTGTACACGCGGATGTTGTGAATGTCGGCGGCCTCGTACCGGACATGACCGGAGAGGCGCGACCTCAGCCGCGACACCTTGGCTTTAGTACCGTCAGTTGTCGCGCGGGCTTCGTCATGGGCGCCGATCGATCGGGCGTCGGCGTCCGTCACATCGCCGCTGAACACCTCGAGCGCTCCCGGTACGCAGAGCCAGCGCGTATCCCAAGACACTGGTGCGCGTTCGTCACTACCTTCGACCGGCGTCCACTTTCGCCACGCCCTCCAGATGATGAAGCCCACTCCTACCAAAGGCAGCACACGAATCGCGTTCCACACGGTGAATCCTGCGATGCCTTGCTGAACGAACGCTGCAACGCCTTCAAGTCCGACGAACACGAGGTACCCGGCTGGCGCGATCGCGAACAGCACCTCTCGCATCCGCCGCCGACTCGTCAGCGGCTGCGCGCCTGCTTCGGTGGAACTCCCCACCAGAACCCGCGCGCCCTTCGGAATTTCGAATGCGCACTCTGGGCAGCGAACGTCGGCGGTGAACTCACCGAAGTCATCCGCTGGCACCCCCGGCAGGGGACCAAGCGCGTAGTGACAGCGCAGGCAGCGATGCATAGCCTCAGTGTAATCGGGCTACTGCTTCTGGGCCGCCCGCACCGGCTTGACCACCGTCATCGCGTCCTGCGTTCTGCGCATCTCCTCCGCCGCCGCGAAGTCTTCGCCGAAACGCACCAAGCGCAAGCTGTTGGCAATCACAAACACATACGCCGTCGCTTGATAGAACGGGGTCACCCAAATATCAATGCGACCGGTTGCCGCAAGCGCCAGTCCAACCAGCGCCAACAACAGACTTGCGCCAATGTTCATCGCCACAATGCCCTTGGCCTTGCGCGCCAGTTCCAACAAGAACGGAATACTGCGAAGATCATCATTCATCAACGCAACGCCGGCGCTGTTGGTTGCAATGTCACTACCGGAAAGACCCATGGCAACGCCAACATCCGCGCTTGCCAACATCGGGCCGTCATTGATTCCGTCGCCAACTACCAGCGTGCGATTTCCCTTGCGGATCAGGTACTTCAATTCCTCGTGCTTCTCCTCAGGCAAGCACTCGGCTTCAATTGCATCGACGCCCACGGCTTCGCCCACGCGCTTCGCCACACTCAGGCGGTCGCCGGTGAACATCACCACGCGGCGCACTCCAAGACGGCGCAGTTCAGCCACCGTCTCCGCTGCGTTGCGACGCAACTTGTCCTCAAGACCAACCGCACCCAAATAACGATCGCCGAGCATCACGTGCACGCCGCTCATGCCTTCAAGTTTCTCTTCAACGGATTTCACTTGCGCCGCCGCGCCTGCGTTCAATTCGGCAATCCACATACCGCGCCCGGCAAACACCATGCCTGCTGGCGTTGATGCTTGCACGCCGCGACCAGGAATTTCCTTGTAGTCACTGACGGCAATCGGTGCAATGCGTGCGCGCGCCGCGGTGTCCATGATGCTGCGCGCGAGCGGGTGATTGGAACTCTGCTCAGCATCCGCAGCCGCTTGCAACAACGCAGCGCCGTCGGCACCTTCAGCAGGCACCAAGCGACTCACTGCAAATTTGCCGGTGGTCAGCGTGCCCGTCTTATCCATCACCACAGTGTCAACCGAGCCGGCAGCTTCAAGCGTGCTGGTCTGTTTCACCATGATTCCTAAGCGCGCCGCAGCAGCAAACGCCGCAACCATCGCCGTTGGATATGCAATCAGCAGTGCGCCCGGCGTGGTCACCACCAGCACAGTAATCGCACGCACCGCAGCAGCATCGCGCGTTGCTTGATCAGCACTCTTTGAAGTGAAGAACCACACCAGCCCGGCCACCATCAGCACTACCGGAACGTAATAGTTGGAAAGCTTCTCAATGAGTTCCTGCCGCGCGGTCTTGGACTTCTCCGCCTCGCGAATCAGATTCTCAACCTTGCCGATGGTGGTCTCGCCAGCAACAGCAGTCACATTGATATCAATCTGGCCAGTGATGTTCGTGGTACCGGCATACACCTGTGTTCCAGGCAGCGCTTCAACCGGCACACTTTCACCAGTCAGCGACGCCTGATTGATCGAAGTACTACCAACCGTCACTACGCCGTCAGCCGGCAAATTCTCGCCGGGGCGCACGCGCACTGTCATGCCCACGCGCACCTGCGCGAGGGGCATCTGCCGCTCCGTGCCATCAGCACCCACCGCGCGCGCTTCACCAGGAGTGAGTTCCACCAGTTCGCGGATCGCCCGTTGTGCGCCCCACGCAGTGCGGCTCAGAATCAGTTCAGCAAGCCACAAGAAGAACGCAAGGAATCCGGCCTGCAGAAAGAAGTTGTTCGCCATCGCGGCCAG
>Ga0209500_10002207_pt1 | contig 14041 bp, 13 predicted proteins | sample S_140212_EF_Meta_FD_187323 | JGI IMG/M metagenome (GOLD analysis project Ga0209500, IMG submission 187323) | Freshwater microbial communities from Lake Simoncouche, Canada to study carbon cycling - S_140212_EF_MetaG (SPAdes) (version 2) | ecosystem: Environmental > Aquatic > Freshwater > Lake ... | reverse complement strand
GTGTCTAATTATAGATAAGAGAAATCACAATGCAGGTAATGCATATACAGAGGAGAGAGAAGGTATAAATGTCCATAAATATGGACCTCATATATTCCACACTTCAGATGAAAAAATATGGGCCTACGTGAATAAATTTACGAAATTTAATAATTTTATAAATAGGCCCAAGGTTAACTACAAAGGGGAGATCTATTCTTTTCCTATTAATCTTTTTACCTTATATCAGCTATTTGGTGTTAAAACACCGGGGGAAGCAGCCGATCTTCTGGAGAGAGTAAAGATCAATCCACCGACGAAGGGAAACCAAATGAATCTTGAAGAGTGGATTCTCTCTCAAGTAGGAGAAGAAATTTACAGAAAATTTATCTACGGGTACACCAAGAAACAATGGGGGAGGGAGCCTAGAGAACTTCCGTCTTCCATCATTAGAAGACTTCCAATTAGAATGACCTTCGATGACAATTATTTTACGGACACCTACCAGGGAATCCCTATAGGGGGATACACGAAGATGATAGAGAAAATGCAGGAGGGAATAGAGGTTAGACTTGGGGTTGACTATTTCGAAAACAAAGATTTTTTTGATGCGTCTGCAAAGACCGTAGTTTTTACAGGAGCTATCGATGAGTTTTTTAACTATCAACATGGTCCTCTTGAGTACAGAAGTTTGAGATTCGAGACCGAGATTCTCAACGTCCCAGACTACCAGGGAAATGCGGTAGTTAATTATACAGAGGAGGAAGTTCCATACACTAGAATTTGCGAACACAAACACTTTGACTTCTCTAAAGGAAAATCTACTGTTATTACCAGGGAATATCCCGATTCATGGAACCCCAGTAAAGAGAGATATTATCCAGTCAACGATTCCGAAAACAATTCAAGATACTCAAAATATCAAAAAATGGCTCTGGACATATACCCTAAGTATATTTTCGGGGGGAGATTAGCAGAATACAAATATTACGATATGCACCAGGTAATAGGGTCTGCTCTTTCTGCCTTTAAAAAGGAAATGGGTTCGAGCAAATAATCGGAAACAAACTTTTTTTTTAATCTATAAAGGATTATGAGAATATCCATTATAGGACCAGGTATTATGCCCATTCCCCCGACCGGATGGGGAGCAGTTGAATCGTTGATCTGGGACTACTATCAAGAACTTACAAAAATAGGACACGAAGTCCAAATCGTAAACACTAGCAATCCACAAGAGATTGTAAATCAGGTAAATTCTTTTTCTCCTGATTTTGTTCATCTTCAGTATGATAACCTCTGCGGGGTTTTACCCTATATCTCCTGTCCAAATAAAGCTATAACTTCTCACTACGGTTATTTAGAGCAGCAGCATCTATATGGTGGATATTGGAATATATTTAATGCCTTTGTAAATGGTAATTTTAAAATTTTCTGTTTATCTCGGGGAATTCTCGAGATGTATAGGAAGGCAGGGGTTCCAGAAGATAGACTATACATAACCCCGAATGGAGCTAGATCCGATCTATTTGAATTCACCAAAGAAAGCAAGTTTCCAGATAGAAGTATCTTCTTGGCTAAAATTACAGACAGAAAGAAACAATATCTATATCAAAATCTAGACTTTATCGATTTTGCTGGCAATATCGATGACTATAGATTCAACACTTCGAGGAGTAATTTTTTAGGGGAATGGACTAAAGAATTTCTCTATAAAAATCTAACTAATTATTCAAATTTAGTTCTACTTAGCGACGGGGAAGCACATCCTTTAGTCTGCTGTGAAGCACTGGTCTGCGGTCTTGGACTAGTAGTAAGTGAATTTGCTGCTGCTAATCTGGATACTTCTCTTCCTTTTATCGACGTAGTTCCCACCGATAAGCTGAACGATCTTGAATATGTTTCCCAGATTATTAGAAAAAACCAATCCATATCTTCCTCTATGAGGGAGGAAATTAGAGAGTATGGTCTAAATAATTTTGACTGGACTAAGATAGTTAAATCTTATTCAGAGCTGGTTCAGAATATATGTAAATAGATGAAAGTAGGAATTATAACAATAGCAACCGGAAAGTATGACATTTTTGTAGGTGGGTTGATCGAATCCTGTGAGAATAATTTTCTTCCCGATGTTGAAAAAGAATACATAATTTTTTCCGACTCGGATAGGTTAAAATCATCAGAAAGAGTTACTGTGGTTCCACAGGAAAAATTGGGCTGGCCCTACGACACTATGATGAGATTTCATATGTTCGACTCGCAGAGAGAAAAACTGTCCGAGTTTGACTATCTTTTTTTTATGAACGCCAATCTTAAAATAGTATCCCATATAGGGGAAGATATTCTAAAAACTGAGGGGACATGCGGGATCATAGCGACGGTTCATCCGGGTGTCTACGTTAACCTTGTTACCCCGAATTTTAACGTAAACCCTGGCCAACAGGAGACCTCTTTTTTAAATAAAAAATTGTATCCTTTAGAAAGAAGAAAAAGATCAAATTTTTATGTCCCATTCGAAAAGGAATTCCTGTATTTCCAAGGGTGCTTTAATGGGGGAGAAACTGGAAAATTTCTAGCTATGTCTAAAGTATTGAAGGATCTTATGGACAAGGATCTAGAAAAGGAAATTATCCCCCTGTGGCACGACGAGAGTGCACTAAATTGGTATCTAAACGATAAAAATCCTAAAACCCTAGCCCCAACTTTCGCCTACCCAGACGCAGGTGCAGACACAGGAAACCCTAGAGTTGATGTATATGCAAGGATAATTCGGGATTTTGGTAATCCAAAAATTATACAGCTAAACAAGTCTCTCCACGGAGGACATGAATTCCTTAGATCCTAATTTTTAGTTATGGTAAACTTAAAGGATTGCACATTTATTATTCCACTGAGAATCGAACATGACGACAGATACAGGAATGCCTTTAGCGTTTTAGGGTTCTTAAATCACCACTTCGAAACAAACGTTATCATCTACGAAGTTTCCAGAGACGGTAAATCTAGACTGGACTTCCTCCCGGAATTGGGAAATTTAGAAATTACTCATTCTGTGCATGGGCTACACTCGGCGGATTTTTTCCATCGGACTAAATACTTAAATATCATGCTAGACGAGGTCAAAACTCCGGTGGTAATAAATTACGATATAGACGTGATACTCCCTGTGGAATCCTATGTTGAATGTAGAGATTCCCTGCTCAGAGGAGATGCTGATGTTTATTACCCATATGTTTTCGGATTAGGTCAGTATAGGATTGAAGAAACAGTTAAGAGAGGAAGATTTCATCTTGATTACAATACAGATTCTCTATTGGATGAAATTCTAAAAAGAGATAAATCTAAAGAAGTTCCTCTATATCCAGCAGAATATGGGCACTGTGTATTTTTCAATACAGAAGAATATAGAAAATTCGGAGGAGAGAATGAAGAATTTAGATCTTACGGTCCAGAAGATAGAGAAAGAGCCCATAGATTTAAAAAACTAGGTAAGGAGGTAAAATGGCTAGAAGGAAAGGTGTTTCATTTTGAGCACTGGAGGGGAAATGACAGTTCTAGAAAAAATCCTCACCTGGAGGACAATCATAAACTATTTGATATGCTAGAATCTATGTCTAGCGAAGAACTCCTAAACTACTACGATAATGTCGAGTATAGAAAAAAATACAAAACACTAGGAAAGACATTATAATTTTACAGGATTAAGGGAAACAAAAAAAGATTAGATAGATATAATCTATTAAATACGGAGGTTTGGCAGAGCGGTCGATTGCGTCAGTCTTGAAAACTGAAGATGCTGAAAGGTATCCTGGGGTTCGAATCCCTAAGCCTCCGCCACTAGTTTAATTATGAAGGTAGAAATTTCAAACGGTGAACTCCTAGATAAGTTCTCAATTCTAGAAATCAAGATGGGCAACATTACGAATCCATCTAAACTTGCTAACGTTGAAAACGAGTATAGAGAGCTAGCTAGCGACTGCACAAATCTACTCCGGGATTCTACAATTTCCACCCTTTATGCTGAATTAAAGTCTATCAATCAAAAACTTTGGGTCATTGAAGACGATATTAGGGACTGCGAGAGAAGCAAGGACTTTGGTCCCAAATTTGTTTCTCTGGCCAGAGAGGTCTACTTCACCAACGACGACAGAGCAAGAATCAAGAAAGAAATTAATCTTGCTTCTGGATCTTCTCTTGTAGAAGAAAAGTCCTATAAGGACTACTAATTCCCCTTTCCTTATTGGATATATAGGGCATAAATAAAAAATGTCCTTATGAAAAGAATTTATGATTTCTCGTCTTTTGCTAGCCTTTATGAAGCAGAAGAGGCCAAAGAAAAACCCTATTTAACACTACTTAAACAGATCCTTTCTTACATCAATACCTCGTATATGTCCCAGTTGAAATTAACCGAGGACCCATATGATGCTAAGATCATTAAAGATCTAGATTCGGTTGCAGGTGCACCAGGACCAGACTCGTATAAAAAGATTCTAGCAAACGTTAAGTCAGCAGTAGATGCTTCTGATCCAGCAGCAAAAGCTGCAGGAGAAGCTTGGTCTGCAGCAGGTGAGAAATTCGTCTCTGCTCTAGAGAAGATGCTGGAAAAACTAAAAGACAATAAAGAGTCTTTGGATGCAGCAAATAAGTCTATTGCAGATTTTATAGCTACCCAGAAACAAAATCTACAGAAGGCTTCTCAAGATAACGATCTTAAGAAAGACGTTGAGGCGGGAGAAAAGAAGAATGAAGGATTATCCTACGAAGATCTCAACGAGAACATCTTTACCGGTAAAAAAGGAATGATAAAGAATATCGCTAAAGAAGTGACGGTTGTTAGTTCCATCCTTAGGGATATGGCTGCTATTCCGGGGATGGAGGCAGAAGCGAAGAAGTATCAAGACGAGGTAACTAAGATCAGCGCAGATATGGGCGGACTTCTGGACAAGAAGAACAGTGAAATCGATAAGGAAGAACTAAAGAAGGCAGCAGATAGACTTGCAGAAATTCCAACCCTTCTTGCTAAGAAATCAGAAGAAATTGCAAAGGAGGACACTGCCAATAAAGAAGCAGCAGCAATCTTTGTAGATGCACTAAAGTCTCTAGAGGCTGCTAAAACTGCAGACCAGGCATATGTTGAAAAATCAGAAGCCGCTGCTAAAGAAGAAAAAGCCTGGAACGATTCAGCAAAGAGCACAATCGGATTTAAAGGAACTGTTAAGATGGAAGACACCAAGGGCAAGAAAAATACAGTCGTTGCAGGATTCCAGAAGCAGGTGATAGATAAATTCAAGAGTATTCTTAAGGACTCTGATGTGTTCAAGAAATTCTCCGAAGGTAAATTTGCAGGAGACGGATATTTCGGTCCGAACACGGCCAAGGTAGTTCAGGGCATAAAGGCAGGATTCGGAATGGACGATAAGACTTCAGACATCACAGACGAATTTCTAAATAAAGTCTACAGCTATGCTGCAGCACAGAAGCAGAACGAGTCTCAGGATTTCGGAAGAATTCAGGCCTTCTCTTCTTTTGAATCCCTGAACGAAGCAAAATTAAAATTTGACATTGCTAAATTTAGAGAAACAGTTGGCGAAAAAGGTAAAGAAGTGGAGAAGAAGGATCTACCAACACCAGGGGATTTACTTAAATCTATGAATAAGACTGTCGAGGACATCTATACTAATAACAAAGATGGAATTGATTATATTCTAGGAAAAGACTTCCAACCAACAGAAGAGGGAAGAAAAAACTTCTTTAATATCTTTAGAATTGGCTGGGATAATTTCAGCAAGCTGAACGACAACCAGAAGAAGAACACAGTAGCTATGGGATTCAAATCTACCCTTGCACCAGCAACTGGGGTTGAGAAGAATATCGGAAAAGATTTAGTTGACGTCTATCTAAAGGCAGAAAAGAAAGCCTAATAGGCGAAAGATATATACTGGACAAAAAAGTAAACAAAACAAAACAAAACAATGAGAAAAATTTATAGTTTTTCAGACTTCTCTTCACTCTACGAAGCAGATGCTGTTACCCCAACAGAAGCAAGCAAACTCTACGACCAAACCCTAGGGTTAATCCTAACAACTGCTTTGAACGCATACACATCCGAGTTAGATTTCCCAATAGCTTCCTATGATGCTAATATAGATGCAGACGTTGCTGCTATTAAATCTACCCCAGTTCTAGATAAGCCAAATGCTTTAAAAACTATCATGGCTAAAGTTCAAAAGGCTGCTGCAGATAACAAATCCGAGGGAGCAAAAGAAGCAATTGATGCTTGGGTAGCAGCAGGATCTAAAGCAGTTGATGCTTTAACTGCTCTGATCAATCAATACAAAGATCAACCAGAGGAACTTAAACACATCAACGACTCAATCAATTCAAAGGTGGATGAATTTCTAGAAAATCTAATAGATTCTTCAAAGGATAATACACTAAAAGCAGATGTTATTGCAGCCAAAGAATCTTACGAATTTGAAGGTGCAGAAGAAATCTCAGAAGCTATGGACTGGTTGAAGGGCAAGAAAGGAATGATCGAAGATGTTGCTAAACAGATAACTCTAGTTTCAGCAAAACTTGCTAACTTAGCAGAAACTCCAGGAATGGCTTCGTCTGTTACTAAACTTCAGGCTGAAGTGAGTAAAATTGCAGCTGAAATGGGGGCACTTCTAGATAAGAAGAATAGTGAAATCAACAAAGAAGATATTAAAAAAGCGGCTGCTAGACTTGCAGAGATTCCAACCGAAGCAGATAAGATGGCAGAAAAAATGCTAAAGCAGGATGCTACCAATAAAGAGGCATCTTCTATCTTAGTTCAGGCTTTTGGTCTGGTTCAAATAGCAAAGAATCTAGAGAAAGAATATTTGGCTAAAAAAGAGGAAGCTAAGCAAAAGGAAACTGCTGCGAAGATTAAAGTTTCCTTAACAGTTCCTACCGTAGATTATACACCGGAAGAAACTAAGAACGTTAATCCAGAGGTTAAGAAATTCCAGGAGCTAATTGTTGATAAGTTTGGTAAAATTAAAGCAATCGCATCTCTTCCACAATACACCAAGATGGGAACCGACGGTAAGTTTGGTCCTAATACCAGAGACATTGTAAAAATTCTTAAAAAAGGATTTGGCTTAACTGATTCTTCAGGAGATATCACTAAAGAGCTAGTAGACGAAATCCAAATTCAGGCAGATACTATTAAAGAGTCTAGAATTTTCAAATTCTCAGATTTCGTAAATATTTCAGAAGCTGCCTTTGATCTAGCAGTAGCAGTTGATACCGCAAAATCCTTACCAACTTACAAAGTGGCAGCTGGCTCATCTAAAGCAGCAGCTACGTCCACTTCTGCTAAATCAGCTACAAAAACTGAGGTAAAGGCTGAAGAGGTAAAACCAGCAGGAACTCTTAAACAGACTTTATCCAACGGAGAAATCCAAAATATAGCAAAAGAACTAATAGATGCATCTAATGGAGGAACCGACGAGGCTGGGTTTTTGTCTGCAGTTGAAAAACTCAAGAACAAAAAAGATTTTGAAATTTTAGATTCCCTGCTTTTGAGATCAACCATGGCTGGAAATAATTACTCGAAACTAAAAGAAATGGGATTAAATTTTGCATCCCCCTATAAGAACTTAGCAGCAATGATCAATGGGGAAATGGGATCAGATGATACCGGAACCGTTAGATTAATCAAGGATCACCTGAAAAAAATCGGGGTCAATGCTGGCTATACATTGTATACCAAAAACAAAGAATTTAAAGAAGATTCTTTTTATATCAAATAATAAGATGGGATTTTTAGAGATTAGAAGATTTAAAGATTTCTACCTAACCGAGTCTAGAAATTATTCCCCTTCGGTGAAAACCTTAGATGGAAATTCTTTCGTGAACGAAGATTCGACTTTAGGACCCGATAAAAAGGGTAAAGAAGAATCTTACCGGAGCATAGCTTACAAGCTATCCGAGATCTTCGGTCTCTATGGTTTTTTCTTCGCTCAGAAGCCTGGATTCTTCAATCCCAATAACTGGTCTAAATTAATGGACCAAATCGTAGCAATTAAAGATCCTGCTGCAAAATGGGACACCGTCGTTAAGATGTCTAAGTTTCTTCAGCAGAAGGTTGCTTCTCCCGCAATGGATCCAACCACTAGAGGGGAATTTGGATATAGAGGGGAATACGACTATGCAGCAGAAACTGCAGATCTTCCTCAGGCGACTGAATTTCTAAGGGCTGCTTCTAATGCAGCGTTTAAATCTTTCACTCCAGACGAGCAGAAGAAGAGCTTGGAAATCATGGACGGGATCCTCAAGGAAACCAAACCACTGACTCTTCAAGAGAATCTAAACCCCCTGAGTGAAAGACAAAGATATTTGCCACCCTCCCAATCGGATTTGATGGTCTTAGCGGACTCAATTGGAGCTAAACTTCTAAATATGTACAGTCTGCTGGATAATCTAAAAGTAGCATATCCAGAATCGGAAGCAGAGATAGATTCTTTCTTGAATTCATCAGTGATTCCAAATGTTGACAAGATTAGAGCAATCATCCAGACAGACATTCCAAATGTTGGAGACAAGGCAACTGTTGGGTACATGAAAAAGCTGACCGATTTCGATGCTGCAATTACTGCACTAATTCCTAAATCAGAAGCTCTAAAGGATAAGATCGTAAAAACCTTCCAGCCGATAGCTGCATCTCGGGAGTTTGAAGACTCCGCACAGGGAATCATCGACAAGGTGAGGGAAGGAATTATGAAGCAGGCTGAGAGCAACGCAAGAAAGAAGAAGGCTGGAGACGTGATTGCAGGGGAGACCAACATCAGAGATCCTAGAAATTCTGGAGACGCTCAGGTTGCGGGTTCTAACGCAGATAAGGCATCGGCAGCTGCGAAGCAGCAGAGAAGAAAGCAGAATGTGGATGATCTTTCTGACTTTTTATCAAAGAAATATCAGAAAAGAGCATAATATTTTCTCTTTCTGAAACCTTTTCTCAAAAAACCATCTAAAAGAATTACTTAGATTCCCAGGGGAAGAATCCTATTATCTGGGCCCATCTAAAGGGAATATCTCAAGGGACCAAAGCACCCGCGCCAAATTCCAAACTTCAGAGATAAATAAAGGATGAACCCAAGTCCAGATTATATCGAAGCCATTAAGGCAAAGCTAGATGCGATGAACAAGGTTGCAGGAGTTGATCCCAGCAATAAGGCTCAACATGGACAGGTTTATGGCGAGACCAGAGCACAAGACCCAATGGATTGGGCTGGTCAGGCTGCCATCGAATATCTAAAGTCCAAGGGAAAGAACCCAAATCTAACGGACATCGAGACAGGACCTCTTTTTAGCTGATTAGAATTCTAGGAGACCGTATACTTCATATAAAAGAACATATGAAGTATTTACTATTAATCCTAGCTCTTGGATTTGGAACAGAGCTAAAAGCACAAGAGATCGTTCTCTATCCAGACAGTTTTTATCGACACGAGTTTGCCGGTAAAGAAGAATTTGAGAAGTCGATAGAGAAGAGGCAGATCAAGAGACCCACAAAATGGGAGCACTCCGAAGTTCGTTTTGCAGTCAATATGGACGACAGCTCGATCATCTTTAATAAGGGAACACAGGAATTTCCCCAGAAGATAGAGGAGGCTTGGTACTATAAGTCTCCATTCAGAAGCAGAAAGAAGATCCACCACTACTACTTTGTTCATAATCTGTGCGACGTAACATCTATTTTTGTGGACATCCCCTCAGGCAGAAATAAAAGAACCCTGATCTATTATCACCAGAGAGAAGATCTAAAGTATGAAGCAGTCTACTTTCCTTACGACGTTAACAAGATGAATGCTTTGATCCAGAAGATGGAGTACGGGGAAGAATAATTCAAAAAAAAGTTGAATATTTTTCTAGATTCCAGAGGTGTAGTCCGTATATTCATATGAACCAAACAACAATAAAGATCATGAAAAAATTATTTTTAGCACTAGCATTAATCTCAGGATTAAATTCTGCACAAGCCCAGTTTCAATTAGACACTTCAGATGCATTTGAAGGACCTTTATACCAAGCTATTTTGGGAGCCCCGAGGCCAAAAGTCTATGACGGAATCGGTTATTTGGATCATAGCTCTTCAATAGGGGCTTTAAAAAATATCTTCAGTGACAGCGGGGAATCTTTCTCTAGAATTTTTGATAATCTCCCTTCTGAATTTCCCGGAGCTACTTACTCTGAAGAAAGTGAGATCCAAGTAAAAGTGGAAGACTACTACAGAAAGAGTATCAAAGGCCACTCATACGACAGCATCACATATGATATTAACGAATCTGAAATCGTAAATGACGGAAGGATAGTTAAAGTAGAAAGAGAAGTCATCAACTGCTTTAATTCTAACCAAAGTGGAGGATCAAGATTTATCCAAATCTCTAGATACGACGGGGAAATCGTACACGTATTGGATAACTGCTCAGATCTAAAATAAAATAAACAATCTCACAAAAAAGGCCCTTAAAAGGGCCTTTTTTGTTTGTATTAGATTTTTATTTTTTTAAACAGTCTTTAATGGAAGATTTTTCTTCAGGTAGTCTACATTCCTTATATCTGGATTCCCGTCTACAAAATTATTGAAGATCAACAGGTGAGCATCTGGGCTAGAAACCAAAGCCTTATATCCGTCGAAAATAATTTTACCACTCTTATTGGCATTTGCAATATTGGATGACTTTGAAAGATCAGTTAGACCTTCCTTTAGTGTAGATATAACATCAAGCTTGCTATAGGTTGAAAACCTCTTTTTAGCTGTAGTTGAGTTATTCAATCCTAATATCCACATAAGAGATTGCATACCAATTTGAGGTAGCTTATCGACTGCAATAAGTCTAAAATCGGCCGGCTGTCGAGATGCAGCACCGCTTACTGATCCCTTAAATATATTAGCTTCTCCGTTCTGCCACGGTGTGAAAAGAACATATTTTTCGCTCAATATGATATTTTTATTTTCTGGCTCCAAAGACTCGTATGAAAGGGGAAATCCTACGATGAAAGTAGTATTTCGAACGATTGCTTTTTCTCCTTTGTATATAGACGGACCCATGACCAATACACCTCCACTCGTTTTGTTGAAATCCTCACCTTTGTCGCTTGCAAATCCACCATTAGAGACCTTTTGACCCTTTAGCGGAAGCGTATCAGTGTTCGCAAGAGCCATCCATCCTTTAGCTTTTGATAACTCTTCGTCTGTCGGGAGTTGGATACCTTTCTGTGGATCAGTGGTTTTTTTGTAACCAGCAGGAATTACTGGAGCTGCTGATTTCTTTGGAGCTGCTGATTTCTTTGGAGCTGCTGCTTCGAAGATCCATTCGTTAAAATTCTCAATTACCTGTTTTTTCATTGGTTATATTTTTATTGTTTTTCTATATATCCGTTTTTTTTTCTAGTTTATCGACACAATGACCGTATATTAATATGAACCAAACAACAAAGACCATGAAAAAATTAGCTCTAATCGCCTTCTTAATTCCAGCTTTAGCTTTCGGACAGGATGCTATGGAATTAAAAACTATCCAGTACTTGAACGAGTACAGAGCTTCTAAAGGTCTTGCTCCGGTTGTGTTGGACAAAGGACTTTCTAAGGCAGCACAAAACCAATTGTCTTACGAGATTTTGATCGACAGTGTATCTCACTACCAGTACAGGAATATCCCAAACTTCGATGAGATCGTAAGACCTCAGGATAGGATTAAACACTTCTCCGGATTATCTGCTCCCCTTATAGGAAGCGAGATTACTTCAGGAGCACAATTCCCCAGTAATAAAGTCTTCGACTTATTAAACCCAGATTTGAGCAAGGGTATTATCGAATTATTCAAGGACAGCAAAGGACACAACGAAGCTATGATTAATCCAGAAGCTCATAAAGCAGGAATTAGCATCACAGTAAACAGAAACTATCCCTACCAAGGAAAGATCGGGGTAAGGTACTTCTGCGTCATCACTTTCGGTATCTAAACTTGACTAAATAAAAAAAGGTCCACGAAGGACCTTTTTTGATGCTGTATAATATTTTCTAGTTAAAATTCTGGACACTGGAAGGGATTTCCTCCTGCTCCCGGAGATCCTACTCTTTTCCCTTTTTTCTTTGTATTTGATGTAAAAGATCCACCTTGATCCTTTTTAGGGAATCCGATTGCTGGGGTTAGTGTAACTTTGCTTCCTGGAACTTCAACCACGTTAATTATCTCTCCACCTACGATAGCATTTCCTATGATTGTGAAGTTTACATATCTAAACTGGTCGTAATCTACTGGTCCAGCTTTTGGATCTTCCTCCTGTGTGGTGTATTTACCGGTTGGTTTACCCCCTTCTCCTAGCTCTGCAATTACCTTTAGTTTTCTGTTCTGTGTTTCGTCTTTTCCTTTAGAGAAGGTTCCGTTGTTTTCTATAAATTTACTCTTTTCGTCATAGTAACCAAATCTAGCTCCTACCGGAGGATTTGGACCGCTAGTTCCGTCTCCGTTTCTCCCTTTGGAATCGATAGTAATTTTACTACGGAGTTCTTCCTTTTTATCGTCAGATAGATTATTTTCTTCTGCTGCTTCTTTAAATAGACCTACAATTGTGATTGCTCTATTATAAGAAAGTTCTCCCCAGGATAGATTTTCTGCCTTTCCTCCCTTTTCGTTTGTGTTTCTATATCTAGAAGCAGAAGATTCTATCTGTATCGATGTGATTTCAGAAACCTCTCCATCCGCATATTTTTTCACGAAGTCCCCAATGGTTTTTTTAATATCCTCCAAAGAAGATAAATCCCGGAATGCATCTGGGTTTACTTTTCCACTAGCTGAATCTATGCCTGAACCCCATCTATTATCTTTAAATAATTTCCCTTCTTGTCCTTCCTCCAAACCTACTATGGTGAAAGGAACTGGGGTTTTCTTCTCTGTCGGGGGAAGTTCGACGAAGGAAGGTGTTATTGAAATGTACGGGTCGAGAAAAATTTGCTCCTTGTTAGAAACTAGCTTATTAATTTGACTCTCCTTCTCGTATCCGCTCTTCTTGATTAACTTTAAGAAGTCTTCGTAAACCTGATTTTTCTGGTCGTCTGACAGTTTAGGCCATAAATAGGGAGCCGCAAAAGAACCATAGAACTTAGGCGATCTTGCACCACCCTTGCCTGGCCAGTTTTTACCGGTATTTGATTTTCTGCCCTTCCATTCAGTAAGCCAAGCTTCGTAGGGATCTTCTTTATCTGCAAACTTTTTAAATGATTCCGACTTTTTCCCAAGTTCTTTCTGTTTTTCAAGAAGACTAGTTACGAATCCTTTGACGAAATCAATGGTAGGAACAAAGTCCGATTTTGCTTCATTCACCTGTTCTCTAACAAGCCCTAGATAGGCTTCGAAAGATTCTAGTACAAATTTACTGTTCATTATGCTTTTTTAATTTGTCCTATATATCTTCTTTTAAACCATTCCTTTTTACTCCTCCGAGGGAAACAAATCCCCCCTCCCCTTCTATAACTTATGTAAAAATAATAAAAAAACGTTTATGGCTAAACAAAAATCAGAATTTTCATTTTTAGACTTGGATAAAGAACTTTCCAAGATTGCCGGATTCGAAACAGGATCCATTTTGGCAGAAAACACCTTCAGCGAAGTTGACGACTGGATCCCAACCGGAAACTACCTACTGAACGCTCAGCTGTCAGGTTCTCTCTTTGGAGGAATCCCAAACACTAGATCTTTAGGACTAATGGGAGACCCAGGAACAGGCAAATCTTTCGTTTGTTTGAATGTAGCAAGAGAAGCACAGAAAAAGGGATATGATGTTGTCTACTGCGATACTGAAGGGGCTATTGATAAGTCTTCTGCTATCAAGTTTGGTATTGATCCAAATAAGGTTAGATACCAGCCAATTAAAACTGTTAGCGAATTCCAAACCTTTGTTTCTAATCTTCTGTCTTTAGTTAAGAAAGCAAAAGACGGTGGTGCATCCCCTAAGATTCTCCTGATAGTGGATTCTTTAGGAATGTTGAGTACTGATAAGGAACTCAGCGATGCAATGAAGGGACACA